>Ga0070752_1000247_pt1 | contig 51507 bp, 40 predicted proteins | sample VirMetDEL_Aug_30_FD_77440 | JGI IMG/M metagenome (GOLD analysis project Ga0070752, IMG submission 77440) | Aqueous microbial communities from the Delaware River and Bay under freshwater to marine salinity gradient to study organic matter... | ecosystem: Environmental > Aquatic > Marine > Coastal...
ACTAAAAGCTCTGCCCTTACGCAGGATTGAGAGGAAAAACATGCTGGAGCAGCTGGGAAGCCAGTGAACATTAGGGTTCGACTGCATATCGTAAAACGTGACTAAAAGTTAATAGGGTAGATAGACGTTTTGGGTAGTGCTGAGACTATTGTGACGAAGGTCAGCCTGGAGGTCCTTCATCTCTCGATATGGTGCATCAAAGGTTGCGGAGGTGTGGCGTAACCAATGCAGTGAAGCTGAACGCAACTGGTCTATTTCGTCATCGCTCCAGCCTTCCTCAGCCATACGCCCCATAGCGCGATCAAATAGCCCTTGGAGCAGCAGGCGAATATGTCGATCAGATAGCCCACCACGCCCCTTCAGGGAACTGATCAACGGTGTTTTCTCGTGGGCAGATGGCTGGGGGGAGAGCTGTAAATGCTGGCGATAGCGTATCAGGTAGTTCTGGATGTATTCGTCGCGGATGCTGATCTTGGCGGCCTTGTTGCCTTTGCCCACCACATGAAACCACCAGTTGCCCATGCTATCGCGGCGGATGTCGCCCATGGTAGGCGTCCAGTTGTCACGCCCGACCAGATCGGAGACTCGCAGGTACATGGAGAACAGAGTCGCAACGATGAACAGAGTGCGTTCGTGTGTCGGGTCGGTCGCGGCCATCTGCTCGGCAGTCTCGATCACGTAGCTCCACTGCAGCGGAGTCAGGGAACGTGACGCCACATCCAAGGTGTTGCGTTGCTTGTAGATGGATTTCTGTTTTACCGCCCGGAAGGGGTTCACCTCGGTGAGACCCTCATCAATCGCGTGTTGGAAGAAGCTGCCGCAGACTGCGAATACCTGAGCCACCGATCCCTGGGACAAGCGGTAGGGACGGGAGGGAAGGGCGGCAACGGCCTCTTCGGCAATCTTGCGTTCGCGCTTGGCCACAGTGTGACTGAAAGGTCGCCATTGCAAATTGACGATGTAGGTGTCCGTGTCGAGCTTCTTGCGACCACCCACGCGCAGGAAGCGGGACTTTACGACCGGACCTATCCAGTCGGCGGGCGGGTTGAGGCAGAACTCCATGAAGGCCTCGGCGTCCCGGCGACGCAGTTCAACAAGGGGCTTGACAGCCACCAGTAGGGACCAGAGCAGCAGCCGCTCGACGTGGGTTCGATAGGAGTTGAACGTGGCTTCGTTGCCGGCGTAGGACTTCAGAAATCCCCGAACGGCGCGATAGCCCTCGACGGCCTGGAGCTCATCGGCACAACCATGGAGGAAGTCCCGAACCGCTGGAAGCTCGCCATTGAGGTGAAGAAAGTTGAGTTCGTGGAAGCGATCAAAGGTCTCGAAAAGCGGCTGGGGATGCTGCGACATGAAGTGGTTCAACCTGGGCGAATGCGTCTATATCGGTCTTTCAGCGTAGTATAGAGCAATATCCGGGTCTGGTGATTATCGGATATTGCTTAGATTTCTCCGATCAATCCTCGCTGTCCTTCTTAAAATCTGTAACCCCATGATCCTTACAAATAATACGTTTAATAACATGCAGTTACGATTGGAGTCGGATTTTTAAATGGGAGAAATGAGTCTGCCGGGCGTCCCGCCAGAGAAGCTTATAGGCCAGGAATTTAAGCTAGCGGGGGTTGAGATTGACTCCCCGAGCGGCAAGCTGCCGGCACTGCTACCACCAGGCGTTAATCGCGCTTACGAACCGCGCATGGATGCGATTCCTGCGGTCGGTCAGCACAACGAGTCGATCCTGGTCGAGCTAGGCTACTCCGCTGAACAAATCGCTGATCTGAAAGGAGCCGGCACGCTGTGACTTCGAACACCTCGCTCCCAATTCGTAGCGCGCTCTTCGTGCCGGGCAATCGCCCGGAGCGATTCGCCAAAGCACTGGCCAGCGCCTCGGATACGATCATCATCGATCTTGAGGATGCTGTTGATGATGAGAATAAGACTGAGGCGCGCGAAAACATTCATCGCTTCCTCGCCCAGAATCCTGACGCTTCGGTAGTCGTGCGTATCAACTCGGCAACCCACGTCGAGCATCTGGATGACCTGGCCCTATGTGCCTCGAATGCGCAGATCAAAGCAGTAATCCTGCCCAAGGCCGAAAGCCGTCGTCAGGTTGATCAGGTGGCAGACACTGGGAAGGCTGTCTGGCCGCTCATCGAGAGCGCCGAAGGTATGGCGCAGCTCGACGATATTGCCCAGGCGCACAATGTTGAACGGCTGACGTACGGTGCCTTGGACATGGCGGTCGACCTTGGCCTGAAGGCTGGCACTCCTGCAGCTGAGCGGATGTTTGATCAGGTGCGTTTTGCCATGGTGCTTGCCTCTGCTCGCTACAAACTGGCCGCCGCGCTTGAGACTGTGTTCCCCAACATCTCCGATGTCGAGGGATTGAAGGCCTTTGCGGAAAACGCACTGTGCATGGGGATGGGCGGCATGCTCTGCATCCACCCTGCACAGGCTGCTGTCGCCAACGAAGCCTTCTCTCCTACGGCGGAGGAGATCATCTGGGCTCAGGAGATTCTCGAGGTGGCCAAAACCGCGCCGGCAGCTTTCCGCCTGAACGGCAAGATGGTTGATGCTCCAGTTATCGCGCACGCTGCTCGCATTCTGCGTAACGCTGGCAAGCTCAACTGAGCCGCAGATTCCGGTCCCGGCGTGCAATGCGCTGGTGGCCGGAGCCTCAGCTAGAAGCGGTATGGGTGCGCCTGAGGCACACGAACAGCACCGGGTTGAACACCTCCACTAACGCATCCAATGGACACTGAGGTGCTGGCATGGCCCGCTAGGGCTAGTTTTTGTCCCAGGATTCGGCAGCGCTTGGCTTTGTGGGGCTGTCGATTGGCAGCAGGGGCAAACTGGTGGATGTGACAGGAAGGACGATTCACAAGCCTGGCTTTCGCGATGCGCTTGCCGCCGCTTAGTGATGAGGATCAGCTGCAATTCCTCACCGGCATCGCCAACCGTATCAGCCGCCAAGAGGATGTGATGGCCCAGGTGAGCAACCACTCTGTGGAGCAAGTGCTGCACGGCCTGTTCCCCGAGCGCGTGCCGGGCACCCTGCTCGATGCCATGACCGACCACGCAAAAACTGTCGCTGGAAGTGTTGGACAACGAGACCAAGAGCCGGGTGTTTGCGTTGGTGATTTTGAAGATGCTGACCCAGCAGGCTGGGCTGGGCAAACTAGTATTGGTGCTGCTGTCTGACCGTATTCGTGCTCGGGTTAGATTTCAGACAGCTGTGGCAGAAGGCTCGCAGGCGAGTTCGCCTGCGATGCGGTAGAGCTTCTCGACCGTGATGTTGACCTCGCCACGCTCGATCCGGCCTACATAGCTGCGGTCGAGACTGCACGCCAGCGCCAGTGCATCCTGGGAAATCCGGCAGGCCTTCCTCTGCATTCGGATGCGTTCCCCTAACGCCTTCGCCAACTTATCCATGACCGTCTCAATTCAACTTGAGACGGCAATATCGTGCGTTTGCGGACGTACAGGCTACGGATTATAATCCGCATTTTCGCGTTATTTCTTCTGGTGCCCTCAATGAAATCGGCCTCGTTTATCTTTGACAGGCGTCTGTATGAGCTGCTTCAGGAGCCAGGGCGGACATCGTTTACAACCCGCGAACTGCGCGATGCCTATGCGGCTAGCTTGAGTGGCACACAATTTCGTATCGCCGATGTGCGCCGCTATGTGTATGAGCAGATTCGCCGATTAGTGCGCGCGGGCTGGGTTTCACCGGACGAGGACCGCCGTGTTCGAGGGCAGGTTTATCACCTGCAGCCGATTCCAACACATCTGCAACTCGAACTGATCGACAACGGTTTTGAGAACAACGTGATGGATGCCGGAGTGCCCGAGCCAGGGACAACGGTACGCGATGTGGAAGCTTTGCCGCTTAAGTCGTCAGCCAATACGGATCTGCAGTTGGAAGCGCTCCACAAGGAAATTCGCTTGGACTTTCTCACTTCAATGGGCGAGGCAGAGCGATTCAAACTGCTTCTGGACGAAATGCCGCATTTACGGGACAAGCTTGAAGGCGATTACCTGGAAGCCAGGGATCGCAGTTCTCGCCTCTTGGGGCATCTGCGCGCCATCGAAAAGACCCTCAAAACGCTCGCTGCACCACGATGAGCAGCTCGCTACGGAGCTGGCAGATCAGCTGCATCACTCGGGCGCTGGATCACTTTACCGTCACGCCGCACTTCTTCTGCCAGGCAACGCCGGGAGCCGGAAAGACGCGCATGGCCGCAGAACTGGCCAGCCGGATGCTCGAGCAGGACAGAATCGATTTGGTGCTGTGCTTTGCGCCGTCCTGCCAGGTCGTGGAGGGTTTTCGTTCGACCTTTGCGGCTGTGCTAGGCAGGCGTCTCGACGGCCAGATAGGGGCCGTGGGCGCGGCTTATACCTATCAGGCCATGGAATACCGTGATGAGGGATTCTGGCAGCTTCTCGATGACTACCGGGTGTTCGTGGTCTTCGATGAGATCCACCATTGCGCCGGCCACGATCCGCTGCTCAGCAATGCTTGGGGGCAGCAGATACTGCATCGGATACAGGATCGGGCTGCCTTCACGTTGGCCCTGTCTGGCACGCCCTGGCGTTCGGACGATAAGGCCATCGCATTGGCTCGTTACTCTTCGCCCGAGGGGCATTTGGTTTGTGATTACCGTTATGGCTTGAAAGATGCCATTGCCGACGACGTGTGCCGATCACCTCGCATAGTGTTGCTCGACAATCAGAAGGTGAAACTTACGGAAGAGCTTGGCGCGGATAGCTCCGTGAGGCTGTTTCCCAGTATCGCCAAGCTTTTAGGGGAGTCACCTGTCACCTATGACGAACTTTTGCGTCATGACGAGTTGATCAATCCAATCCTCGATCTTGGCTGCAGCAAGCTGAACGAGCTACGCCAGATCAAACCTGATGCTGCTGGTTTGGTGGTGGCCACAGACATCGAACACGCCCAGCAAGTTGCTCTGGCTCTAGAGGCAATGGGTGAAGAGTGCCGCATCGTGACCAACAAAACCCCGGATGCGCAACAGGTGATCAATACATTCCGGAGCAGCGCCTGCCGCTGGATTGTGGCCGTCGGAATGATCAGCGAAGGTACCGACATTCCCCGCCTGCAAGTGTGCTGCTATCTCAGCCGTATCCGCACCGAACTGCATTACCGGCAAGTGCTGGGGCGAGTGCTGCGGCGCACAGGTGAGTCCGACGACCAGGCATGGCTATTCATGTTGGCGGAGCCAACGCTTCAGAGCTTTGCGGAGCGATTATCGGATGACTTGCCTGATGACCTGGCAGTTTTGAGCGATATGCAGATGCCTGGTTTTACTCCAGGGTCCAGACCTGAGCCGATGGGCACTTTGGGTCATGTCGAAGGTTTCGACGGTGCGGGGTTAGGTAGTGCAGAACCGGATATTGGATCGCAGCCTACGGACATCATTTCGCTGGATGGCTTTGCAATTGAGCCCGCTTACCAGGTCAGCTTTTCCCAGCATTATCGGCAGCAGCTACTGGCTTGTTTTTGACGCTCAGCCAGTCGAGGCTGATCCAATGATGTTGGTGTTCATGATTCCATAACCGGCCGGCGTTGTGTGGAACGTAATCGTGAGGTGTACATGGAGATTAAGTCGCAAGCATTGGTCGATGTCGTTGAGGATGTGATCTGCGACGTGTGCCGCTCTGGCACGAGTATTCCCGGCTATGGCCCCCAATACGGCAATCTTGAAGCCCAATGGGGATATGGCTCCCAGCATGATGGACAGCACTACCGGGTGCATCTCTGTGAGCCCTGCTTTTTCAGGGTGCTGAGTGGGTTGCGTCGGGAGCGCATGGTCGATGGTATGTTCGATGATGATCAGCCGTTTGCTTCCGAAGATTTTGGTCTGGTCAGCAAAGACAACTACTGGGGAAAGAACTGATTGTAGGGCTGAAAATCCATCAGCCGCACCACGTCGAATCGCGGACAAATTAGGGGTAAGCGCGCGACTTGCCCGTTCTGGTTTCGTAGATTGGAATAACCGAATAAGGAGGTAGCCGCTTTGACCCTTCCGCATGAAAGAACCCGGAGTGTCGTCAAGACCGAAGCTTTTCTCCGCGACCTCTCTCGTAACACCGAGCTACCTGATGACATTCGCAGCTATGCGAAAAGCCTGCTCAGACACTACCCGTCCGCGGATCAAGTTTTCTCGTTGGGGCGCCTCGAAGAGTGCCTGGTAAACGACGTTCCACATAATGAATATCAGCGAAGGGTGATTGCGTTCCATCAGCCGCTTTTCAGCTCGTCGTTAGACTTCACGCTATAAGCGTGAACACCCCGATGCTCAGCACTGATCAAGCCCAGTCGGTATCCGCCCGGATTGCGCAACGAGTCAAGCGTTTACCTAAAGGGCAGCCGTTCGATCTTAGCCGTTTCACAGAGTTTGGAACGAAAAACGCCGTATCCAAAGCAATAGCTCGACTGGTCAACCGAGGCGAGCTCGAACGGGTGTATCGCGGAATTTATATGCGTCCGAAATCTGGACGTTACGTTGCCAAGGCCCGTCCCAATCCCTGGAAATTGCTTAGCCTGATTGCCAGGCAGAAGCGCTTGTCTCTTCAAATCCATGGCGCCAATGCAGTTAGGAAGTTTGGGCTCAGCACCCAGATGCCGCTCATCCCAATTTATTACACCAACGGAGCCAGCCGTTCAGTATTCATAGGGAAAGCGGAGATCCGGCTGGTACATGCTGCCCCTATGGTCATGCAGCATGCAGGGACTGAGGTAGGGGTGGCTATAAGTGCTCTGTATTATCTCGGTAAAGGCGGCTCAACTCCGAAATGCATTACATCGATTAAAAAAAGACTCAGTCCTGAAGACTTAGGCAAATTGCTGGCCTGCAAACTGCCGAAATGGATGCGCATGGCGTTGGAAGCGAAATAGTGGAATCTCTACCTTGCGAGCCGCAGGGTAGGGGCTGTAAGAGGCAATATCATAAGCGGCTGGCGACAGACAGTTCGAGCACCGAGCACCGAGCACCGAGCACCGAGCACCGAGCACCGAGCACCGAGCATTTTATGATCAACCTCGGCGTTTCCTAATGAATTCTGAGCACACCAGCTCGGCCAAGAGCTCCAAGTATTTTGCCTTGGCAACGCGCACGTTGAATTTCAGTTGAGATTTTTAAACAGCCTAGACCATAAGCAGACCTTGGTTCACCTAGTCGACATGAGGGTTGTATTGCTTTCTCGCTGAGCTGGCAGGTAGAAAAGGCTTTACTAGCCCACGCATGAATTAAACCGGCTGTTTCTACCGACTTCTACCTGTTCTACCTGAGCGCGAGGGGCCCCGCCTTGGCGAACAGATTGCCTGGAGCAAGGCCGTCGTGATCATCTAAGCGCGCCCGCAGGCGCTCGGCAGCATTGCTGCTCGGGAATGAATGACCCTGCAAGCGCTTCTAGCAATCAGCTGCGTCACGATTGTGGCGTCGGTGCCACTGGCCACAAACATGGTCTTGCCTTCGAGGCGTGGCTATCCCTTTTCCCTTTAATGACCCAATCGTATAGATCGAAGCCGATCAAAGACTTTAGCGGTTCTCAACAGCCCACATAGTCGCGCCGCACCCGCTTGAGGTTGCAGAACAGCTGGTAGGCAATGGTGTCGGCGTGCCGTGCCACTTCACCGACGCAGACGTGCTTGCCCCAAAGTTCCACCTCGCTGCCGAGACCGGCGCCGGGTAGATCAGTGAGGTCAAGGGTGAGCATGTCCATTGACACGCGGCCGATCAGGCGCGTGCGCAGGCCGTCTACCTGTACCGGCGTGCCGTTCGGGGCGTGGCGGGGATAGCCGTCGGCGTAGCCCATGGCAACCACGCCGACGCGGGTCGGTCGGTCGCAGATGAAGCGTGAGCCGTAGCCTACCGGCTCGCCCGCGGGTAGCTCGCGTACTCCGATGATGCGAGAGGTCAGGCTCATCACCGGCCTGAGCTGGTCGGCAAGCGCCTGCGCCTGCTCGAATGGGCTAGTGCCGTAGAGCATGATACCGGGTCGTACCCAGTCGTTCGGCGTTTGATGCGCCAGCACTTGCGGCCAGCCCAGTAGCGCAGGCGAGTTGCACAGGCTGACCTCGGCCTGCAGGTCGGCGCGGGCTTGGTGGAACACTGCCAGCTGTTCGGCGGTGCGCGGGCAGTCCGGTTCGTCGGCGCGGGCAAAGTGGCTCATCAGCACGATCTTCTTGACCTTACCGCTTGCCATCAGCCGTTGCCTGGCACCGAAATAGTCAGCCGGTGCGAAGCCGACGCGGTGCATGCCGCTGTCCAGCTTCAGCCAGACGGTGATTGGGGCGCTAAGATTGGCGCGCTCAATGGTCTCGATCTGCCAGTGCGAATGCACCACGCACCAGAGCTGCTGCTGCACGACTAGCTCCAATTCACCGGGCTCGAAGAAGCCTTCCAACAGCAAGATCGGCTGGCTGATACCCGCCTCGCGTAGCTCAAGCGCCTCCTCGATGCAGGCAACCGCAAAGCCGTCCGCTTCGGCTGCCAGGTGCTGCGCGCAGCGCACTGCCCCATGCCCGTACGCATCGGCCTTGATCACCGCCAGCGCGCGGCCGGCGCTGGTGCGGCGGGCGAGGCGGTAGTTGTGCTGCAGGGCATCAAGGTCGATGAGGGCGCGGGCGGGACGCATGGCGGGTTCTCTTATTCATCAGGTCTTGGATATGCGAGGCCACAGGGCTCTGGAAGACGCTCAGCAAGCGGCGGCTGGCTTGTGATCGGGGCTGGCAAGCGATTCGCGGCCATAGCGGGTAATATCCAAGCCGTTCGGGTTGATCTGCGGCCGACGTCTGGCCATGAGATCCGCTAGAAGACGACCGGAGCCGCAGGCCATGGTCCAGCCCAGCGTGCCGTGCCCGGTATTGAGGAACAGGTTGGCGAAGCGAGTTGCGCCGATGATCGGCGTGCCGTCTGGGGTCGCGGGACGCAGGCCGGTCCAGAACTCGCCGCGGACCGGATCGCAGCCCTGCGGGTAGAGGCTGGTGGTGACCATCTCCAGCGTCTCGCGCCGGCGCAGGTTGAGCGACAGGTCGTGACCGGCGATCTCGGCCATCCCGCCGACGCGGATGCGGTCATCGAGACGGGTGATGGCGACCTTGTAGGTTTCGTCGAGAATGGTCGAAGTCGGGGCCATCTTCGCGTCGGTGATGGGGATGGTCAGTGAGTAGCCCTTGAGCGGGTACACCGGCGCCTTGATGCCGAGCGGCTTGAGCAACAGCGGCGAGTAACTGCCGAGGGCCATGACGTAGTGGTCGGCACGCTCCAGCTGGCCGTTGACCCAGACGCCCGTGACGCGTTGGCCGTCGCTCTCCAGCCGCTCGATCTGCTGGCCGAAGCGGAACTCGACGCCCAAGTCGCGGGCCATCTCGGCCAGGCGCCTGGTGAACAGGTAGCAGTCGCCAGTCTGATCGTTGGGCAGGCGCAGGGCGCCGGCCAGGCTGTCGGCGACCAGCGCGAGCGCGGGTTCGGCGCGCACGATGCCGGCGCGGTCGAGCATCTGGAAAGGCACATTAGCCTTTTTCAGCACTGCGGTGTCCTTCACCGCCGCGTCGACTTGCGCCTGGGTGCGGAATATCTGCGTGGTGCCGAGTTGGCGGCCTTCGTAGGCGATGCCGGTTTCGGCACGCAGTTCGTCGAGGCAGTCGCGGCTGTACTCGGCCAGACGCACCATGCGTTCCTTGTTCACCGCGTAGCGCGCGGCGGTGCAGTTGCGCAGCATCTGCGACATCCAGAGGTACTGGTCCGGATTTGCGGTGGGTTTGATCGCCAGCGGCGCGTGGCGCTGCAGCAACCACTTGATGGCTTTCAGCGGCATGCCCGGTGCGGCCCATGGCGAGGCGTAGCCAGGCGAGACCTGCCCGGCGTTGGCGAAGCTGGTTTCCAGGGCGACATCGTCCTGCCGGTCGAGCACCACCACTTCGAAGCCGGCGCGTGCCAGGTAATAGGCGCTGGTGGTACCCACGACGCCGCTGCCCAGAACGAGAACCCGCATATTCGCCTCCCTTGTCCGTGCGCCGGACGACTGATTGTTGTTGGGCGCAGTGTAAGGAAGTATCTTCAGGTTTATTCACCATATATGGCAGGATCTTTAGGTATACCGGCTACTCATCTGTCCATAAATAGTGGTGTATGGCTAAGTGAATCCACACATGGAGCGTATTCGCCTGTTTTTGCTTGTCCTGCGCCTGTCTGTCGCAGCATGGCGACTGGCCACCGTGATTGCTGGCTTGTGGGATGGGGCCTATCCGGCTGGGTGCCGCGGCAGTGGGCCACGGCGCACCAGACTGCACGTCAGGGGAGACAGGAGGAGGCGAGCGGCCGCTGGCGCGCCTGGCCAGGCGGAAGGGCAGCGGTCGGCCGCTAGTAGGCGCGCGTCGGCGCGGTGAGGTTCTGCTGCAGGTAGTTGAGGAAGCGCCGCTGGAACAGCATGGTGTGTTCGTGCGCCGCATGCTCCTCGGCATCGGCGATCGCCGCGACCAATTTGTCGTGGTCGCGGCCCTGGCCCGTGCCGCTGGCGTTGCCGATCAGGTAGTCGAAGTGCAGGTGCAGCAGGCGCTGGCCCTCGTCGAGCAGCTTCTCGTAGTAGTCCGACAGATACGAGTTCTTCCCGGCGCGGGCGATCTCCATATGGAACGCCCGGCTGAGGTCGGTCATGCGCTGGAAGTCGCCGCGGGCGATGTATTCCATGTAGGCGTTTTCCGCGGCACGGATGCCTTCCAGTTCTTCCTCGGCGCACTGCTCTACATGGCTTGCGCCACGGGCTTGGGCTTGCTGACTTCATCGGTCCTTAACGGCCAGATCGCGCAATCTTCGGTACTACCGTCGTTACCTTGCAACCTGCATCCAATTTTCAGGTCTGACGTACCCAGTCTCAGCAATGGAGGGAACCGGCACCTTCATAGATCAGATCTACCCCGCCAGCCATTTCCTCATTATCTGTTCCAGCGTGTTCTCCAAAGCGCTCGGGCTGGCCGAGCTGGTTTGCGGCCCCAATTATTATTGAGTCTTCTTCCTCTGATAGTTCATTCGTAAACTTCGGCTCAAAATTATAAGGGGGAGGGGGAGCCAAAATGCAATATCCGGATCTGGTGATTATCGGATAATAAAAATATTTTTTAGTCTCGGTAATACCTGCCATAAGTATAAGCGAGACTGGTTATTCGTAGATCTCGCTGCAGTTCAGCGGGCTTGCGGGATTGCGCGCTTATTCTCGCGCCGCTGTCTCTCAAAACCCTGAGACTTGATCCAAGTAAAATATCCCAGTGGTTACCACCTTTTTCTCCTAAAGTAATATCCGCATGCACCTGCCTGAGCGCTGCTTGGGCGACATCTCGAATTTGACGAACAGAAAGCCCTGGGCGCCCGTGACTGGTCTCTAGCAAAGGGGTTCCGTCATCATGCTCCGGTAACGCGGATAGTCCTCTGCTTTTTCGGTAGCGTATTAGGTAGGGCAAGAACTTTGGGTTGACCGCAAGCCTTTGGAGCGGTGTTCCTGGGATATTCAATACCAACCACCAACTATCCTCCTCAAACGTGAAGCAATTCATACTTGGGCAATGCTCACCAAATGCTGCTAGATCGCTCGCACGGAGACACAAAAATACCGTCGCAGCCACAATGAAAAGCCCGCGTTCACCTGAAGCGTCACCTGCCGCGCGACGCTCTAGAACTTGCATAACGCTAGATAGCTGCTCTGAGTTTAGAAAACGCCGTGCAGGATGATCTGCTTTTTCTGCACTCCCATTCTGCAATCTAGACGCGACGACCGGGTTGACTGCAACTGCATCCTCCGCATGAAGAAAATTGTAAAAGGAACTGCAGATACTCAGTATCTGTCGCACGGTACCCGTGAATGGCTTGTAAGTGGGTGACTCCGGTTGACTCCGGATGTCGAAAGGTCGCCAGGCTTCGTTGAACCCCCAATTGCTGTCGTTTTGAACGAACCGTACCGAAGGGGCCGCACCAACCCAAGACCGAGGTGGCTCTTTGCAGAAAGAAACGAATTGTCCAAATTCATTTCGGTTTAACGTCAAAGCCGATTTTTCAGCAAAAATCCAGCTCCAAAGGAGCAGGCGCTCCACAAAAGTACGATAAATACCGAAGGTTCCGGGCGCACTGTTACGAAGGGCTAGAAAATGGAGCCCCCATTTAAAATCCTTCTCGACCTCGAACTCAGCAGAGAAGCTCTTAAGGTAGGCTGCGACGCAGGGGTAGCGAGCATAATACCGCTCAAAATCCAGAGTCGTGGACTCAGGGCCGGCAAAGAGGGGGTGAGGCTCTCTGGTGTATGCTGGCATCGGATGCTCCAGCGGCTGGTGTTAAATCTAGGGCGTTTTTCGTAACCGTAGCAGAGCATTTCGTCTTGTTTTTATTTTTTTTAACCAGTCACTCATGCCTCTGGAGTCTCCTTTTTGACTGCACATGGGCGGGCAGCTAAAGAGCCTCTACGGGGGAGCATTTCTTGCGCAGCATTGATCTTTAAGTATTTTTTTTGACCAGGATTTGTCTCTTTTATTGTCAGGAGCCACAGGAAGGCAATGTCATGACTCACATTGCCCAATACGATATTTAACATAATATACATTATGCGTATGCCGGGCATGTTCGTAGCTGTTGCCTTGGACTCGTCTTCATGGCACGTTCAATAGCAACAACCTATTTAGAAACAGGCAGCTTTAGCTGTTGTGAATCTTATGACTCGTGTTCGGCTTCGAGATCCTTGTATCCCACCTTCGCTCACGGGCTGGGTGCTCGTCGATGATCAAGGCTTGCCGCGGTACTGGGCTACTGTCTGGGCAGCTTTACATGGTGCCGCACTGCATGAGTCAACCTTATCGGCGCATCTCTCTGTCATTGAGTCGTTCTACCGCTCAGTCAAACTGCAACTGAATGAAGATTGCCTGGATCGGTTGATCGCAGATCTATGCTTCGACAAGCTAGAACGATGCCTCGAAGGGTTTTTTATCAGCTTGCGCAATCGCAGTGCACAAAACGGCGCAGATCATTCTGGTGATTGGCGCACTGCTATTGCTTTCGTCAGAAACTGTGTTGAACGGCTTGCTCGTGGCAGCACAACAACACCACTAGATGAAGTACATTCACGGCTGCTGCGATTGGAGCGGCTTTATAGCTCGCTGAGTCTTCGCCGCAAGCGTCGGCCTGAGATAGCTCGGGCTCTACCAGCTGCGGTCATCGAGGATATCTACGAACTTATCCAGCCAGACTCTCCGCGTAATCCTTTTCGTACGGAGGCTCTGCGCTGGCGGAACTTCGCTTTGGTTTTGTTAATGCTGCACCAAGGCCTTCGGCGCAGCGAAACGCTCGTGTTGGCCGCCGATGCCATCAAAGAGTCCTTGGCATTTCAGACCGAGGGCCTTCGTTGTTGGATGGATGTAGTCGAAAATCCTTATGAGCACTCAGATTCCCGCGCAGATGCTCCTTCGATTAAGAACGCTAACTCCGTACGGCAAATTCCTGTCTCCGACTCCATTATGTCCGTTGTAGAGACGTACACAGCTAACTATCGTGGCAGACCCCAGCACAGCTTTCTGTTTTCATCGCAAGAAGGAACACCGCTCTCAAAACGTTCCGTCAACGCCATCTTTTCAGTGCTCTCGGAGCATCTCTCTAAGGACGCAGTACGAGAGCTATGCGAACGGCGAAAATCAACATCCGTGACCCCACATGCCTTACGCCATACCTGTGCCGTTGTCCGCTTAACGCATCTAATCGACGCTGGAGTAGAAATGGATCTCGCGCTTCAGAAACTTCGAGTGTTTTTCGGTTGGTCGCGCCCTTCCCTAATGCCACACCACTACGCTCGCGCGTACTTTGAGGATCGCCTCGCTACGGTATGGCATGACTCCTTCGATCTTCATGTTGATGCTCTGCGGCGGCTTTCCGGTAGGGATGATTGATGAAGAAAAATACCGTACAGAGTATTCAGGTTTCAGCAGCAGCTTTGATGGAGATGCAAGCGCTTCCTCAGCTTCCATCCATCATTCGTTATCTTGATGACTTTGCTGATGAATGGCGCGTTATCCGAAACACTGATGCTGATAAGTGGGAAATACACGCGGACGGTATCGAGGCGTCCTTTGACTTCTGCGAATTTCCGCAGCGATATAGACTGCTTGTAAAGCATTGGGCGGCATGGACAATGACACGCCTAGCTGTAGCTACAGCACGCATATACATGCACTCGCTAAAACCATTGTTTGATAAAGAAAAATCTGACCCGCTATACGAGCTACTTTCACGTAACCCAATGGAGCTTCGGGATTACTGGCTAGGGACCTTGCTCACTGGTTACACCCACTTCACCTTGAGGGCCGTGAAGTCACTTCTGGCCTTTTTATGCGAAATGTCTCTTGGGCGGTTAGCACCAGGCTATGCAGATTTTGTTGGAGCATTCAGATTGCCTCAGCAGGACAAATATGCAGCTGTGCGCACTGGAGACGTTTTTCTTGGTGCCAATGAGGAAGCAGCCATCGTCGACTTTCTGGATGAAATAAATACCCTAGTACGCACTTCTCCTTTGCAGGTCGACGAGCAGGCGCTTCGGAGTAGTTGCATTCTATGTGTCTCATACCAGTACGCCATGCGCCCGCTCCAGATCGCCAAGATTCGGTTGTCGGATGTTCGTGTCTATCTAGGATCTGGTGTGGATGGCCCCACCATACACATCACGTTTCTACGGGCCAAACAGCGTTCGAACGGTAAGCGTCTGCCAATGCTCCGAAAAATCAAACGCGAATGGGCATTTATATTCGCCGAACTCTATCAGCGCCGCTTTGCAACCCCTCACGGCCAAGTCGAGACTCTTGCGTTGCTGGACTCCCTGTTCGGATTGACACCTCAATCAGTTAGCAACCTCCTTATCAAAACTACGGAAGCTATTACTGATATTCCCCGCCCTGCAAATCATCTTCGTCATAGCGCAGCGCAACGGTTAGTCGACGCGGGTGCCTCTCAGGTCGAACTGGCGGAATTTATGGGGCACTCATACGCCGATACAGGGCTGGTCTACTTCGACGCGTCACCAGCGCAGGCCGATAGAGTCAACAAAGCGCTGGCGCTCTCGCCTATCTATACCAATGTCGCGGATGTGGCGCGCACCCGAACCATCGATAAAAAAAAGCTCTTACACTTGTCGCCGGATCACCAAATTGGAGCGGTGCCGCATGGAATCCCTATTGCTGGGATTGGTGCCTGCAATCTGGGGCAGTCCCTATGCAGTAAGAATCCTGTTCTGTCCTGCTATTCATGTCGTCGATTTATGGCAGTGACAGATACAGCTATTCATCGCGAGGTCTTAGACAGCCTGAGACCTGTGGTCCGGTTCTTCTATGACGAGTCCCGTGGTGAGATTGCTTCGCCTGCATACATGCAACTACGAAAAACCCTGGAGTCAATTCAAGCAGTAATAGCGGACCTAGATGAGTCAAATCCTCATGAATGATAACTTCCAAGCTTATGTCGCTGCTGCGCGGCGGATAGCGGTGGATCGGAACATCATTTGGGAGTTGGCTCCGGGTACGGACGGGCGACTTTCGCCTGCAGAGGCTTGGGAACTCAATTCGTTTTGTGGAACGCCTCCGCCACCGAGACTATTGCTCTCAGATCTAGGAACGGATAGCACGAGCCTGGAGCCGCTGAATAAACGGCGAACTGAAAATACTATGAAAGTCATCGAGAAGATGGCGCTATCTGAAGGTTGGCAAAATTTGATTAAAGCCGCGGTGCTTGATCAAATCTTTGTGCAGGGCAATAAGGCGGGCCATGCGCTATCAGGTGTCGCACGGCCCTTGCGGGTAATTGCCACTTGTGCCGGTGACGCTGAACCTTGGGAGCTTACAGCCGACCACATTGCTCTGGCTCGCGAAGTGGCAGCCGAAGTGCAAGCTTCGGGGCAACTAGCCCTGCTAGTCGATCAGGTCACACGTAATATCATTGACCACCATCATCTTGCTGACAGATGCCCACTACAGCCTGCATCAGCACGACGAAATAGATCAAAGGCGACGCCAGGTGAGAGGCGCGCAGATCCGCGCCAGGATCTTGCACAACGAAAGAACGTCGAGAAATTACCGGAGCCGCGCGCGTTCTGGGAGCTGGTTCGCATTGTCTTCACTGTGCAGCCGAAGAGTTTTTTAGATGAGCTTCGGTTTGCTCAGGTGAAAATACTCATACTGTGCGGACTGCGTATTGGCGAAGTTTGCATGATGCCTATGGACTGGCAACGTAGGCGTGAGTACGTAGATGCGTGTGGGAAGCCTGCAGGAGGCTCAGGAGGCATTTCAGTATCGCTAATGCTCCGATACTTTTCCGAAAAGCGTTCACTAGAAGATAACGATGGCACCCTCCTCTATCCTGAGGTTCAGCATATCCCCGCCCTTTTTGAGTCCCATCTTCAGGAGGCGCTAGACCGCGTTGCACGTTTAACGGACCCTCTTCGCAGGAGATTGAGATCCCAGTTTTATACTGGTCGTTTACTTCCGGAGTTTGAGTCAGACCAGTTGGTAATGGTCGTTGAACTTTACCCCTATTTATCAGGCAACCCGTTCATTTATCTGGATCCTCTTGAGGCTGAGCTCACCGCCAAGTACAAGCAGTCTTTTGATGTCGATGTTTTACAAGAGATTCATGCGCGGCAGCTTGAGCTTGCTTGTCAAGGAGCGGAGATACGTAACGAAGTGCGGATTTACTTCGCAAAGATCCGGCGTGGACGTGAAAAGGATTTGCCTTTTCGCACGAAAGGCGGTCACCCCCTCCTCCGCAGTGATTATGCAAACGGATACTTTCGAATTGATGAACTGGAGGCACTGATACGCTCGGTGATGCCTACCAAGCTTTCAGATACTGAAGGCTTTCGCTCCACTGCTGGTGATATTCAAAGCTATGAATTGTTGTTCTTGGCACCTAAACGTTCGCTTGGAGAAGAACGCAACGGTGGGATTTGTGATGTTCTGCGGTACTGTTTTGTTGGGCGCGTCACTACCGAAGATCTAATGATTAACCTCGGTGATCGTTCAGGAATGGGAAAGTCCATCTTCGCACGCTATGGTGAAAGTGAGGAAGATCAACAGCTATCGGTGGACACGCACGCGTTCCGTCACCTACAAAATACTGAGCTTTTCCGGCTGGGAATCGCGGACACTATCATTACGAAAAGATTTGGCCGAAAAAGTGTAGCGCAGAGCTACGAATACGACCACCGCAGCCTTTCTGAAGAGCTCGCCGCTATCGACTTACCGAAAGTGGCGAAAACCACTCTCGGTCCCAAAGCCCAGCAAGTTTATCGCATGATTTCCTCTGGTAAGGTTAAGGGGCCGCTGGTAGAAGAGTTTTTACGCATTCAACATGAGCAAGATGACTATGCTGCGTTTTCCTTTCTGGCTGCGGAAGCAGATGGGTTTCACACGACGCCTTACGGGTTCTGCGTTAACAGTTTCACTGTCGACCCATGCCCCAAGCATCTAGAGTGCTACAACGGTTGTCGACACCTATCAACTACGGAGCTTCCCGCACACCGCATTAATCTCGAGCGGTTGCGGGAGCAGTTGAAAACAGCAGTCGTTACTATTGAGGCTCGCCCCAGCCAAAGCATTGGTCGTTCAAATCAACTGATGCATGCGAAGACACGCTTGGATAACTTACAAAAGGCGCTTGACTCCCTGCCGGGGACACAGCCTTTTGACGGTGGCGCGGATCTGTCACAGCCAATCAGTCCGGTACAACGGAGCTTATTCGATGATTAAGCCAGCCAAGCCTCCACGACGTAACAACCAATCTACATTGCTTGACGAATGCATTGCCCAAGCCTTGGAGTCAATGCTCGAGCAGGACGCAGATATCACTCATCGTGCAGTCGTACGCGCTGTTGACGGACTAAGTGCCCCTTCGTCCATTACGCGCGACAGCTACCGAAGATGCCTCGTTGAGCATTATCAAGCAGTACAGGCCGAACGCCGAGGCTGGGTGAATCGGATTAAAAAGGCCTCACAAGAAACTACGATTGCCCAGCTTGCAGCCAAAAATCGTCGAATTGAAGAACTTGAACGAAAAGTTGCAATACTTACAGCCTCCCACAAAGCAATGATCTTGGCGGTTGGTGAAATGGGGGGAGTGGCAGCATGGCGTCGTTTTTTCGAAAGTTATGCCCTCATGCCGGAGCTGATGGAGTTAAGCTCCACTTCTGTAGAAAAATAATGGTTGGTTTGCCAAGTCATGGAGGATGATCATGAATATTATCACGCCTGTCCTCCCCACAATATATGAAAACTCACCCCAAGCCGGCTTTAATGTTGACTTACTGGAAATAAAACTGGAAGTGGGAACAAGAAAATGGAAGCTAATAGTTTTTTAGATTTCTACGATGTGCATGAAGAGTTTCTTGTTGCAGCAGATCCTGCAACTGGAAGGCCTTACTTGGCTAGGGCAGAGAAAGACGGCTGCCCTTTGCTTATAAAGTTCTGGCCCAGAAGCACAGATATGGATGACGAAGATCTAGAAGATATCTGGCTGCATGAGCTTAGACAATTGCATAGGCTTAAGGGCTACCCAGGAGTCGGTGATTATGTGTCTTCCATAGTCGACTCTGGTAGAGACGATAAAGGATTTTATCTGGTTCTAGATGCTTCTGGGCGCGTTCCACTATCATGCATTACCAAGAGCGCTGGCCCTCTATCACTACGCACCCACTGGCTTAAACGGCTGAGAAATCCAACGACAAGAATATTATTCTGGAATAACGTAGTAAGAATAGTAAAAGCTATTGAGCTTTTGCACGCACAAGGGTTATTACACCGGCATTTAGACAGCAACTCAATTCTCTCGTCGGGAGATATAAACAGTGAGGCAATAGACTTTCAGCTTACAGGCTTCGAGTGGTCAGTCAGGGTCCACACTATGTCCTCTGCTCCTGCCAGAGGAGAAGTTCTATCACTTGGGGGAAGCTTTTGTTCTTTTGCAACCGACTGGTCTGATTTGGGGTTCCTTCTTGTAGATTTGCTTGGAATTGACGTTAGCGTTCTAGAAAACCCAGCCCGGCCTGTTGATGTAATTGTAGAAAAAACTGGCCTCACGCTGAGCGAAACCCATCTAATAAAAGCCTTGATTGGGTGGGCACCAATTAAGGCTAATACTCCCCAAGAAATAATGAGCTCAAAGCTAATAGAAAGCTCAATTGAAAAAATAATCGAGGCGCTAACAGCTGTCTCGTCTCACAGAGCAAGTCCATGCCGACTAGCTATTAATCTGAAATATGATGCGCATGCAAAAGGCTCCTTGCACGCACTAAAAAGTGCTGTGCAAATAAAATACAAGGAAAAGTATAACGTAACTCTTTCTGATTCAGATCATGAAGAGATAAAAAAATTTGTGGTGCAGGACCTGTCTGACTCCCCAGTTGCCATACTTTCTCAGAATCATAGTGGGAGCGAAGAGCAGTTACTCATTCAAGGGAAGGAACTGATATATAGGCTCGATAGGTTCCAGCTCGGCCATGATGAGCCTGTCTTTACATGGGATTTCGCATTTTGCCAAAAAGCATATATAAGCCTTCCTGGCTGGCTGAATGGTTCATCCAAAACCTTGGAGCTTAACTCTAGCAACATCGAAGTTCACTCGGTGGCCGAAGCCAGACAGCTGTATAGATCTACTCCAAATGAATTACAAGGGCGCTTTTGGGAAGATGTAATCAATAGACTTGGTGAAGATGACAGCACGTTTACGCCCGCACAATTAGCACTTATGGAGGGCTTGGCCGCTTGTCATTTAACCGAAGTATCATATGCAAGAGCCGAAATATATCCTGTTGATATACTAGAATCTAGTTTAATTGACAGCGGGGAATGGCGGATCACCGTGGCGAGCTGTAAGAACGAAGATTCAGAAGCGCTTTCTAAATCTCTTGTACTTGATGCTCCAGCTGTACGACTAGAGAAAGTTCTAAGCAGAAATGATGGCGACATCGAGACACTGAATTGGAGTTTAGTGAGCAGTTCTCTGCTTGCGAAAGAGGATAACGGTGAGGTTATTCTAACCTATCAGGACTGCTCTGCCGATGAAGATGGTCAGCTAACCTATGTCTTCACCTCGACTCAAGCCATACCGTATTATAAACAATATTTTATAGCCCCAAACTCACTACAGGCATCATTTCGACAACTCTCCCGTCGCGCCAGGGCACTTGACACCCTAGGAACTCACGTGGAGTTGATTGAATCCATATCCAATCCTCAGAAGAGTGCGTACAAGACACAAGATTCAGTTATTGAAGATAGTTCCTTCAAGATGCTGGACGGATCGAAGCAGAATGCTCTGCAGAATATTCTAAAAATAATGCCGCTGTTCCTAGTACAAGGTCCGCCGGGCGTGGGGAAAACGCATCTGGTGACAACTCTTGTGAAGCAGATTTTTGAGAAAGAGCCAGATAGTAGGGTTCTACTTTCCGCCCAAAGCCACGCAACTGTTCAGCACCTTTACCACGAAATAGAGAGGACTGAACTCTCCAGCTCCAAAAGCGACACATTAATTATTCGATGCAGCAAACAAGATAACGATGATGATTCAGCGCTATCTGATGCTGATGCAAAAGCAAAAAATTTCTTGGAAAAACTTATTTCCAGCAAACTATTTGAAAACTCTACTTCTCATCGCTTGAAGACAAGAATCTTGGAGATGTCTCAGGGTCATAGATCAAATCGGTACACCCTGGTTAATCAACTTCTTAGGTCTGCCAACATGGTCTTTTCAACCACAAACTCTGAGCAAATAGAGCGAATGATAAAGGACCGTGCTCAATTTGATTGGTCAATAATGGAGGAAACAGGAAAGGCTACTGGTGTTGAGTTGCTTAGCCCACTTTTACTCTCCCATCGAAGATTGATGATAGGTGATCATAAACAATTGCCACCATATCGATCTACGGAAATGAAAAATATTTTACTTGACCCGTCTAGACTGAAAGCTGTGTTGCAAGAGTCTGAGCAAGTGCAGAATCCTAAGGTCAAGGGAGAGACCTGTAAGAGTCTACTGGAGAATGGAGAGTTTGATGAAAGCAGATTAATTGAAATTGGTGCCAATGCATCCAAAAACCTGATGCTTTTTGAATCATTAGTCACCAATGAGCAGAGAGAGTCGGACGCATACGAGAAAGTATTTGGCTCCATTTCAAATAGAACACCTGTTGGCAGTATGCTTTCAGTCCAGCACAGAATGCACCCTTATATTGCGGATCTAGTATCAGAAGTCTTCTACAATAAAAAGCTGACTACACACCCTGAGAGGGAATCTTTCTTCTTGGCAGCAGACACCTGTAAGCCGTTCTATTTTTCTTCACCAGAACATCTAAAGCAGGCTGCACCAATAGTCTGGATTGACATGCCGGACTTACAAGCCACTAAAGGCATGAAAAAGGGAGATGATCTTCCTCGCTGGCAGAATTCGCTAGAATGCGAAGCAGTAGTTAAGATTCTAAAAAGAATTCGCCGAAGTAATGAAGCTGCCAAGTTGCCAACGCTTGCGGTTCTGTCACCCTATGCGGAGCAAGTCAAAAGAATAGAAAGAGCCATAATAAAAAAAGACCTCCGCAGTAGATTTCTTTCAAACTTGGATCTTTTTGCTAAGCCCGATGACCATTCTAGCTTCTGCAGTACAGTAGATGCGTTCCAGGGAGGAGAGGCTGATGCCGTCATAATTTCGCTTGTAAGAAACAATGACAAAGGAACATTAAGAAGCGCACTAGGTTTTCTAGTAGATGAAAGGAGAATGAATGTTTTATTAAGCCGGTGTCGCCACCAACTGATCCTCATTGGTTCGTATGAGTTCATTAAGAGCTGGGCTGAAAAGCTATCCGGAAGGATCGAGCCTAAAAACCAGGATGGTGATTTTTTAGTGCGACTTCTTAATACACTTGAGGAGTATAAGGCGAGCAATAAGATGACCATCATTCCTTGGAATGAACTGCAAGATTCTTGACTTTTTGAGCTCGCCCGCAATGCACATTAAAGAGGATAGATAATGTCACTCCAGCTCCCTATTTTTGTTAAAGTCCCGTTCTGTCATGGGCAGCATCGCTTTAAAATATTCAAAGGCCAGCGCTGGGGAGTGGTCGATCACCTCCTGCTTCAAGAAGTTATTAAGGCCCCATGCTCTGCAATACAGCTATCTGAATCCTCTGGATTACCGCGCAGGTTAATAATTGAGATCATGATCCCCTTTATGCGGGTTGGCTGGATACAGATATCTCAGCAAGACAAATCTTATATCTTTCAAGCCACGCCCCGCGGGATGGCTGTCGCCTCCAGTGAAGAATTACCTATTGACAAAGAGCCAATGCTCTCTTTTCGTCAGTTCATTATCGATCCAATTACGGGAAGTTGCTATCGGGTTGGGGGAAGGCAGCAAAATTTTCAAATTTACGGTTGGCGAAGGACTGAAGAGCTAGTTCGTGAAAAGAAAGAGCGGTTGATCGAGTTGGCGTTTTCGAAGCCTCATTCAAATCCAGAGCTTTCCGATATTTTCGAATGTGTGACGGAAACCGACGAAGATGTGGTTGGCTACGAAGAGTACGCCTTTCAGAAGCCATATAGTCAGACAGTAAAATATGTAATTGCAGCAGTTGACGAGGAAAATAATGTTTCTGGCATTCCGCCCGAAATATCCACGATTTTGCGCGAACAGATACTGAAGGCGGCGGATGTAAAACGCGAACAAATCCAGCTTTTGAAAGACGTAAAGCCATCTCTCGATACATTGAAATACGATTTCAAGGTTCCAGCCAAGACCTATCCTGCTCACTTATTAGTGGCTGGCGACTATGAACTGGTGCTCGGAGCCAACTCCCATGCAGCCCACCTAATTAACGCAATCAACGGTGCGCACTCGCGACTAATAATACACTCGACCTTTATAAATCCAACTAATTTCAGAAGGGTTTTCGATGCGCTGATTTCGGCTGCTAGACGTTCAGTGCAGATAGATATTTTGTGGGGCCAGGTAGAGCCAGAGCTAGCAGGAGCAAAGAAGGCTTATCAAGATACGATTTCAGCACTTCACGACATAAACGACGAAATTAGAAGGCTCGGCTTGGCAGAGGTTTTTGTAATTCACACTGACCCAACAGGCTCCCATGCAAAAATAATCATTCAAGACGATGCTTCTGGCTCATTCTGCGCAACGATAGGCTCCTGCAACTGGCTCGCCAGCGGGTTTAACCGATTTGAAGCGTCAGTATTGGTGCATCAAGTAAACATTGTTCAAGAGATCATGGGCATAGTAAGCCAGTTAGCCAAAGGACTTACGAAGATCTCTAACAGTCTAAGTCGTGAACTTGCGATTCTGTCGAATTACCTTAGGAGGCAAGCTAGTACTTCATCTATTCCTACAGACATTCACCAGTCTCAAGTCCAGATTGTCCTAAAGGGAGAGCACCATGCATTCTTAAGAAAGGCAAGAGACGAAGCAAGAGATGACATATTCGTTTGCAGCCATAGAATTAGTCACGTTTCAGATCGTCCAATATTTTCGCCGCTCAAGGCGTCTGTCGGTGAAACAAAAGACATTCAGGCAAAAGTTTTCTACGGTGCGGCCAGTGGAGGCATGCGCCGCGAGGAAGTAACTAAGCTTGCAGAGGAAATTGAGCCCTTTGGAATTTCTTTGGAAAAAGTTGATCACCCAACAATTCATGCAAAGATATTGGCTTGGGACTGCAATGATGTCGTCATCACTAGTCTCAATTGGCTATCGGCCTCTGCTACCGGGGACGACTATGATGAAATTGGGATCTACCTGAAGAGCGAGAATATCGCCAAAATAATAACCAGCGAATTTTATAAAGATCTCAAGAAGGAGGTTTAATTAACTGGACGTTAGAGTCGCGGCAATGTGGCCATAATCTAAATGACTGTATAGCTAGAGCGCCCCCCCAATAACGGGGCGCATCCTGACAATGAAGGTCTGTTATGTCATTCACACGGCTAGCCAATGATGAGATGAATCTGTGTGCGCATCGGAACCTGCGGCACGGTGTCAGGCACTTTCATAAGCAGGAGCTGCATAGCCTTCGGATCAGTTTTCAGATACATCAGTGCCTCAAGATTGCTCCGAATAGGCTAGTTGCAGCGTAAACGACCGGCCTGTCGACTTGGTGGAGGGCACGCACATCCAGCCGGTACCGATCAAGTCAGCAATGAGCTGATTGGCCACAGAATCACAGGGCGAACCCTTCGGCGATTTGCAGCAGCATCCTTCAACCTGGCAGGTGCCTTGCTGAGTCGTGAGCAGTTGCATAGGCGTCAAGCCAGAGAAACGTTCCTTCGGCTTGGCGAGCCATCGCTTGGCCTTGCCGGCGTCATCAAAGATGGCCTCAGCCATCGCCATAATGTGCGCCGATCGGAAGAGACGGTCGCTTTCCTCTACGGTGAGGGGCTGATCGCGCTCGATCCGGTTTTTCAGGGTGCGCAGCGGGATAATCTGGTCTCGCTCTCCCGGAGAGACCACTCCCTCCTCTGTGAGCCTCATCAATCGTGCTGCGGAAAAGCCGTGACTGATTCTGGTATGAATTTCGAAGTCGCTGGCAGACTCAGGTATTTCCAACAATGTTTGTAAGCGCGCACGGTAGGCTGAATACCCCTGGTCGCGCAGGACTTCAGCAACAAGCATGACCGCTCTCCTGTCCGGCCTTCACCTGGCTAGTATGCGGGTAATGCCAGGGTATGCAAGCTTACCGGTTGGTTGCCAATAGCCTGTCCAGGGCTGTGACCGCTGACAGCGGTTGCACAGACGCGCGGCATTGGCGATAGGCGCATGAGGACAACGGTAGCGTGCTACGGAGAGGCTCGCCCCCGGACCACTTGCGATGCCCGCTATCGACACGCCAAACCACTTCAATAGGTGTTCGAGCTCCGCCTGGGTAAACAATGTGGAGCCTCTGGGAAATCTAGAGCGGTTTACATCCTTTTTCTACGCAACAACAGCCTTCTCTAGACGGTAGTAGCTCATGGCCCGATTGAAATTTTTGTTGCGCTATTTAAGCGGATCTTGAGCAACAAACTATCATTCTGGATGTAGGCAACAGCGACTGTTTGTACTCTCGGATTTGTACAACGGAATCCAAGGCTTATCGTGACGCAACACGACCCGAAGTTGCACTATTTGCGAACCTAGTGATCGGTATACAGCGGACTCTTAGCAGCAGCTACGCCCACGCTTTGGCTGCTTCTTGATTTTGGCCACGCACATTAGCCTTTCGATTCACGTTCAGGTATCGCTTCAAAATATCCAACCTGTCAGCTGACTGGATTTGCCAACTAGGCAGCTGTGGGTTGATACCACGAAAAGCAATCTGCACTTAGCGTCGTCTATGCTCGGCGCAGAATGTCGAATCATCGCAGCGCCGCGAATCGGTTATCCGCATCAGTCAGGACATTCGAGCATTCTGCTCAGGCTTGTCCGCCCAATCGCCAACGATGCAACCTGGCAGCCCAGGTCTGTGGACGTTTGGCTGTATGCGCGCGCCGCCAGGCCTCCGCAACCGCAAGGCTGGCCTCAGCCAAGGTCGGATTGATGTGTACGGTACGGCGCAGTTTGTTCAGTCCCAGCTTATGCTTCATCGCCAGCACGAACACGGCGAGCGTTTCACTCGCTCCATCTCCGACAAGCGTGACGCCGATGATTCGGTCGCGCCCGCGTTCGGTGAGGACCTTGAGGAAACCGCTATTGCCAGCGCTCATCTGCGCCGCTTCTAGCAAATCGAGGTTTAGCAAGGTCACCTCGTATTCCAGTTCAGCCAACTTCGCCTGGGCTTCAGTCAAGCCCACGCTGGCTATTTCGGGTGAGGTAAAGGCCACGCGTGGGACCACCCGGTCGCTGACCATGAAACGGCGGAATCCGGAGAAAAGGCCATTGGCAGCGGCATACCAGGCATGGTGCGTAGCGCTTTGAAAAGAACTGTCCGGACCGGTCACTGCGCCCACGACATAGATATTTGGGTAGCGCGTAGCCAGGTACTCATCCACCTCCAGGCTACCGTCTTCGCGAGTGTTCAGCTCCAGCGCTTCAAGCCCTAGGTCATCCAGATGGGCCTGGCGCCCCAACGCCAGCAACACCTCATCAAATGGCAAGGAATGGTCTTGCTCCTCGATCAAACAGACCAGGCGGCGCTCGTTTCCAGCCACTTCGACATGTTGTGGTGCTACCTGAAGCAGAATCTGAACCCCATCCGCACAAAGGGCGTCGTGAACAGCCTGGCGTGCCTCTGGTTCGGCCGCAGCCAACAACATGTCGTCCTCAACGACCAGCGTAACCTGACAGCCGAGGCGCTGGAACGCCTGTGCCAGTTCACAGGCATTGGCTTCGCCGCCCATGATCAGCAGTCGATCCGGCCGTTGCTGCAAATCCCAGATGCTCTCGCAGGTCAGCGGCTCGACCTTCTCGAGCCCCGGTATTGGCGGGATGACGGGTTGGCTTCCCGTAGCGATGACGATGGCGCGACTGTAAAGGGTGCGATCGCCTATCTGAACCGACCAGGGTGAAGTCAGCTGAGCCCTACCCCGAATCATCTCAACACCGGTGGCCTTGCATGATTCAGCCGTGACCTGCCCTTGTGCCTCGTCGAGCGTGCGGCGCACCTGTTGCATGACCTCAGCAAAGTTAACTTCGGTGTGCATCTGGATGCCCAGCGTACCGCCCTGGCGCAGTGCGTAATTCATATTGGCTGCCCGCATCAGCGCCCTGGCCGGGACGCTGCCACTGTGCAGCGCCGCGCCGCCGAGCCGCTCGCGTTCAACCAATGCCACCCTAGCCTTCATCGAGGCCGCAATTCGAGCAGCGGCCAGCCCCCCGCTCCCGCCGCCGACGACCAACAGGTTGTACTCATAGCTCTCCGGCTTCTGCCAACCGCTGTAGACCTTGCGCGCTTTATAGAGCGTTAACAGCTTGGTGGCAGCCAGCGGAAACACGGCAAGCAGAGCCAGCGTCCCGATCAAGCTCGGCGAGAGGATGTCGGAAATCTCCCGGATACGCGCCAGCTGGCGTCCGGCCCCTACATAGATTGCGTGGCCTGGGAGCATGCCTACCTGGGTCGTCCACCAGAACGTCCACATGCTTACTCGCGTCAGCCCGAGCGCAGGATTCAATAGAACGAAGGGAACGAGAGGTATCAACCGCAGCGAGAAAAGGTAAAAGGCCCCGTCCCGCTCGAGCCCCCGATTGATACTTGTGATCTGTTTGGCGAACCGCTTCTGAATCCAGTCACGTAACAGAAACCGGCTAATGAGCATCGCAACCAGCGCACCGATATTACTGGCAAAGGACACCATCAAGGTGCCGCCGACCAGGCCGAATAAGGCGCCGGCGAGTAACGTCAGCACCACGGTACCGGGGAACGACATGACCGTCAGCGCCACGTAAGCGGCAAAGAACACTGAGCCTGCCCACCAGGGGTGCGCCCGGACCTGGTCCCGCAGCGCCCCACTCTTCGCCTGGATCATTTCCAGCGTCAGGTATTGCTCAAGATCGAACCAGAAAAAACAGGCCGCCGCGACTACAAAAAAAAGCACGATCAGCCAACGGGTGAGCTTCATGGATGCCAGTACTCCGCGGCGCGTTGGAAGCGGTCGCTTCTGACAGAGGGATAGGTAAGTTGAGGCCCAGGCATCAGTGGCCTCGGCTGGCAATCGCAAGGGGAACAGCAAATCATCAGGAAAACTCTTGTCTGGGCCATAACTTGGAGCTGACCGGACTGAGGATGTTCCGAAAGAGCCGACGATCTGCCCGCCTCGTTATTTCATGCCTAGCCGTTCACGCATCTCAGCGGTGATTTGCTGCCCCGCCTCGTCGATCCCCGCCCAAGGGTCTTCGCCCTGCTCCTCCAGGCGCGGCATGAGATTTCGAATGGTCCAGATGTTCGCGCCCTTTAGATCCGCCAGCTCATCGCGGTGTATGGGCACTGAAACGGCAAGTCCCTCGCGCGCCCGAACCGAATAGGCGGCGACGGTGCTCGCGCCCTTACTGTTGCGCAGGTAGTCGATGAAGATTTTTCCGATCCGGTTCTTGGGGCCGCTGACCGCGGAGAAATGCTGCGGCATGAGCTTGGCCATGTATTGCGCTATGGCCTGACTGAAGGCTTTGACCTCGGTCCAGCTGTGGACCGGCTCCAGCGGCACCATCACGTGCAGCCCTTTACCACCACTGGTCTTGAGATAAGACTGCAGACCCAGTTCGTCCAGCAAGGTCTGGGTGAGTTGAGTGGCCTCTACCATGCGTTTCCAGGGCAGCGCGGGGTCCGGGTCGAGATCGAGTACGAAGCGATCCGGGTGATTGAGCACCGGCGCCACGGCATTCCAAGTGTGCAGCTCGATGGTGCCCATCTGCGCCGCGCTGATCAGCGCTTCGGCGGTGTCGATGGTCATCAGTGCCGCATGGTTGGGAAACAGCGCGGTGTCCAATTGGGTGATATGCGGAATACTCAGCTTCTCGGTGTGCTTTTGGAAAAACAGCTCACCGTCGATTCCCTCTGGCGCGCGGACCAGGGCAAGCGGCCGCTGTGCCAGGTGAGGCAACGCCCATGGGGCGACTTCGGCATAAAAGCGCGCCAGCTCCATTTTGGTTGCACCGATCGACTTGTCGATGATGCGTTCGGGATTCGAGATCTTGATCTTGCTGCCTGCCGGGTTTGATGCGGGATTGCGTTGTTTCGGCTTCTCCGGGCTAGACGCCTTGGCTGTTTTCGCTGGGCGCTCGTGGGTGATGGCTTTGGCCGGCTTGTCCGAGCGCAGGCCATGAAAAACCGAATGGCGCACCACGCCCTGACGGGTCATCTCCGCATAGGCGACCTCGCACATCAGCTTCGGCTTGAGCCAATGAGCACCGCGGACGTCGGCAGCCGGCGGTGCCTTTGCCAAAGGGCTCTTGTCGACTTCGAGCGGTTTGAGCTTGGCGTGCAGGCTCTCCAGAGTGGCGTGGTTGAAGCCGGCGCCCACCTTGCCGGCGTATAACAGCCGACCTCTTTCGTCGTGCAGCCCCAGCAGCAGCGCACCGAAGCCACTACGCGTGCCCTTCGGGTCGGTGTAGCCGACGATGACGAATTCCTGACGGTTCTTGCACTTGATCTTGACCCAGCTGTTGCTGCGTCGGGACACGTAAGTACTGCCTGCACGCTTGCCGATCAGCCCTTCCAGCTTCATCTGACAAGCGCTCTCGAGCATGCTCTCCGGCTGTTCGGTGAAATCGGCGGAGAAGCGCAACAGCTCGCTTTCGTCAACATCCAGCACCTGACTCAGGGCTGCTCGGCGTTCCTCCAGTGGGACCTCACGCAAGTCCATGCCATTCAGATAGGGCATATCGAACAGGTAATAGAGGATGCTGCCGCTGCGGCCAGCTTCGAAGGCGTTCTGTAGCGCTTGGAAATCCGGCGTGCCGTCGTCGTCGGGTACCACCACTTCGCCGTCCAGCCAGGCTGATTCCAAACCAAGCCCGCCGAGCGCTTCGGCCTGCTGTGGCATCTTCTGCGTCCAGTCGTGACCGTTACGCGTGAAAAGCTGCACCCTGCCCGACTCGATACGAGCCATGATGCGGTAACCGTCGAACTTGATTTCGTAGCGCCAATCCCCGTCAGGGACTGACTCAACCAGCGTCGCTAGTTGCGGCTTGAAGCTCTCAGGTAACGGCGCCTGCTTGGCACCCGTCAACGTCGCGTTCGGCGCGTCCTTGCGGCTGCGTCTACGGGCAGGTGTTTTGACCGCTTTGGCTGCGGCTGCCGGTTTGGCTTTACCACGCTTGCGGGGTATCAGGGTCCGATCGCTCAGCACGCTGTCTGGCAGCTCTTCGACGATGTCGTATTCGCTCTCTGGCCTGGCAGCGTCGTCGTTGGACTTGATCAGAAACCATTGTTCCTTTCCCCCGTCCATGCGCGTGCGAACCAGGTTCCAGGTGCCGCTCAGCTTTTCACCTTCGAGACTGAACTTCAGTTTGCCCTTGCGATAACCCTCTTGCGGGTCGCCCTCGGGAATCCAGACACCGCGATCCCAGACGATCACATCTCCCGCGCCGTAATGACCTTTCGGAATGCTTCCTTCGAACGTCGCGTACTCAAGCGGATGATCTTCGACATGCACGGCCAAACGGCGGGATTTCGGATCGAGGGAGGGCCCCTTCGGGACAGCCCAACTTTTCAGCGTCCCGTCGAGCTCGAGGCGGAAGTCATAGTGCAGCCGCGTCGCGTCGTGCTTCTGGATGCAGTACTGAAGCACACGAGGCTTGCGGCGCTTGCGCGTGCCGTTTTCGCCATCAGGCTCTGGGGTCGCCGTGAAGTCGCGCTTTCGGTTGTATTCATCCAGGGCCATGGCAGCGACTCCGTTATCGATTCGTCTGAGCTGCGAGCCTTCTGCCAAACGGTGGCATAGCGATGTTTACATCTCGGCAGGGCCTGCTAGCGTTTGTAGATGTTGAAAAAACAAGGCTGCGTCGATTCGGCGCGAGCCACTGTCCATATGCACACATCGATGGGAGGAAGGATCATGGCTACACGTCTACCCCTGCTCACCATAGAGAACATCCTTCGCGATCATCTCCATCCCTTCCGCTGTGACTGCCATGCCCAAGAAGACAGCCATCTCACCGTTAGGCTCTATGAAGACATCGCCGACGGTGAGGAACTAACCGTATTTGGCATCACCGACGACCAGTGTCGTGATGCAGTGAACCTCGTCCGGCTGGCTCAAGAGCTTCGCTTCGAACTCTATGCGACGCGCAGTGGCATGCCCGTCGCGGCAGACGTCGCCAAGGTCGTCGAAAGCTAACCAGTAGGTTGGCCATGCTCGACAACCTTGGGGCGCGGCCCGATCAGCGCTTCGCTTCGGTATGCGGCTCGGCTGCTCGGGTTAGGTAGGCCTGCGTCAGCTCGGCCAGGTGGCTGCGCATCCACTCTGCCATCGCCACCTCTTCTGCCAGAATGCGCGTGCAGATATCGGCGGTTTCGACGTCACCTACGGCTTGGGCCGCGGCAATCAGAATCTCATACGAGGCGATCTCCAGATTCTCGAAGACGTAGCCCATCTGCGCGCCTTTAACGATTTCGTCGTTGACCATCATGCCGCCCATGGCCTGCCCCATCGCTGTCATCTTGCCGCCCAGATCCTTTAAGCCGGAGTAGGACTTGTCGTAACGGTGCAAGCAGGTTTCGATAAGCTTCGCCTGATTTTGCGTTTCGGTAATGTGTTGCTCGATCCGCGCCTTCAGCTGCGGGTAATGCTCGATGCGGCTAGCCTGCTTGTTCAGCATGGTTTCTGCCTGAGCCTCCATGGCATGCGCATCGCGCAGCCATTCGATCAATCGTTCGATGCGGACGTCATTTCCCGTCTGTGCGCTTTGCATGTGTTCTCTCCCACTGGTTTGGATAGCCATCAGGGCGTTATCGCCCTCCTGCTATGTGTGAGAGACGGCAAGCCAGAGGAGTTCCGCGGACCCGACTGGCTGCACCTGCCATGAACTTTGCATAGGGGCGCCAGTCCTTGATGCAACGGACTAACCGGAGCCTGCCTCATCGAATCTCTAGATCCCCTCCTCCAGTGGGAGAACTACATCACCGAACCGGCGTTGCGCACGATCCTGGTGTCCGCCTTCGTCGTGGTCTTGCTCAGCGTATTCAGCCGAGTGCTGACGGCAGTGATGCTGCGGCTGGGTCGCGGATTTCTGCTCACCAAGGCCGTTTCAGAGCAGCTGGAAAAGCCTATCCGCGTTTTGCTACCGCTGCTCGGGCTGCAAGCTGTGCTAGCGGCCGCGAGCGACGATCTGGCGCTGATCAGTCTCGCCCGGCGCCTCACCGCGCTGGTGATGATCGCCTGCTTCACCTGGCTGGCTATGCGGCTGATACGCGGGCTTGAACAGGCGGTGCGGCTGAGAAACCCCGTCGACGTCAGCGACAACCTGCGCGCACGGCAGATCCAGACCCAGTCGCGGGTGCTATTGCGGACACTGAGCTTCTTCATCCTCTTGATCGGTGCCGCGGGAATGCTTATGACCTTTCCGGGCGCTCGCCAGTTCGGCGCTAGCCTGCTCGCGTCGGCGGGTCTCGCGGGCCTGGCCGTTGGCTTCGCCGCTCGCCCGGTCCTAGCCAACCTGATCGCAGGGATACAGATTGCGATTACCCAGCCGATTCGCCTGGACGACGTGGTGATCGTTGAAAACGAGTGGGGGCGAATCGAAGAGATTACCGGCACTTACGTAGTGGTGCGGATATGGGATGACCGGCGGCTGGTGGTGCCGCTGCAATACTTCATCGAAAAGCCCTTCCAGAACTGGACGCGGCGCAATTCAAGCATCATCGGCTCGATATTTCTTTGGGTCGATTATTCGCTGCCGTTGGAGCCCGTGCGTGAGGAACTGCGTCGGCTATGCCAGGAGGTGCCGGAGCTGTGGGACGGTCGCGTGATCGTGCTGCAAGTCACCGACAGCAGCGAAAAGTCGATACAGGTACGGGTGCTGGTCAGTTCACCAGACTCATCGCGCAATTGGGACCTGCGCTGCCACCTGCGAGAGGCGTTGATCAAATTCATTCAGCGCGAATATCCCGGCTGCCTTCCGCAGCTGCGAGCGGACCTCAACGTGGGCCGAAAACCAAGCGTCGAACCCCCAGTTCCCGATCATGTCGAGCCCGAGCGTCAGCCGCCGGTGTGACCGCGGTGCCGATGCACCGGCTGTGCTGCAATACAGGGCATTACGCGACGACCTGTCGTGTATCGGTGCGTGAAGGCGGTCGATGTCGAGTCATTCGTGCTCCCGCAGTTTACGCAGCAGCTGCTCGTATTTGCTCGGCAACTGCTCTAGCCCGTAGCGCGCCGCCTGCTTACGAATCGACACACGATCACCTTCGAACTGAACGGTCTCGCTGATGCTCACTTGGCGCTCCCCTTGCATCAGTGCGTAGGCGTAGCACTGCGTGCCACCGGCGTCCTCCTCGTTGTCGTCGGCCACGCCAGTGTTTGCAATGGCAATGTCGGCAACGCTGGCGTTCAGCGCGCCGATGGCCATTTCGGTGGCGACCTCTTCGCTGGTAAGGCCAAAGGTTTCGATGGTTTCGAAACTGACATGCAGCAGACGGTTCTTCGCCTTCGGCGAATAGACGACAAATCCGCTGTCGAGCGCTTTGCCACAACCTGGGATGTCGCCTAACAGGGAGGCCATCAGGCCACAAGTGCAGGATTCCGCAGTGGTCAGCATCATCTGTTTGTCACGAAGAAACCGCACGATTTCAGCAAGGTTTTGCATGGTATTGGCTCCGGCTTTCAGCTTGAAAAAGCTCGCGTCAGTCAGATTTCCGAGGCGATACCCGAAGACAAAGTTCCAGCCCTCTGTATTCCGCCTAAATACGAGAACTATTTCACAGCGTCCGGGTCTGGTTTCAAGTAGGGCCAGCGCAGCTCTACGCCGCTCCTCGCGCGGCTCCAGTACAGAAAATCAGCTTTGCCGTGCTCATGGTTTGCAGCGCTCCGAGTGGTGCTGCGTGGAAGAAACGTGCTTATAGCAGGCCTGCTAGAGACGCCGGCCGCTTGGGGAGAGGTAAATTATGAGTATTGCTGCTGTGGACACCCGCCCTGTCCGCTTTAACATTGCACAACGCTTGGCGCCGCCAGCTGAACGTCCCTTGCTGCAATTGCGCAGCACCCAGGACGAGAAGAAAAAAATTCTTTTTGTGACGTCCGAATTGACCGACCTGGTCAAGACCGGCGGCCTGGCCGATGTGTCCGCAGCCCTGCCCCGGGCCCTCGGTGATCGGCATGACGTGCGCGTGCTCATTCCTGGCTACACACAAGTGATGCAGTGCGGCGAGCCGATTCGTATCGTTGGCAGCGTGATCTCCCACGCTGATCTGCCACCAAGCCGAATCGGCCGCCTAGACATGCCGGATGGCCTGATCATCTACGTGGTGGTTTGCCCGGAACTCTACGAGCGCGACGGCCTACCGTATGGCGATGAGCATGGCCAGGATTGGCCGGATAATCCGGTGCGCTTTGCCCGCCTGTGCATGGCAGCAACCGATATTGCCGATGGCACGGCAGGTATTCGCTGGACGCCTGATCTGGTCCATGCCCACGACTGGCCGACTGGGCTCACACCCGCCTACATGCACTGGCGTGGTCTGACCACGCCAAGCGTATTCACCATTCACAACCTGGCGTACCAGGGCAACATCGACATGAGCCTGCGCCGTTCGCTAGCCATTCCACTTGAAGGCTGCGGGCCTGAGCGCATGGAATTTTACGGTGCCCTGTCGCTGCTCAAGGCCGGTATCGCCTATGCGAACCATGTCACCACAGTCAGCGCGACCTACGCGCAGGAGATCACCACGCCGGAATTCGGCTGCGGCATGGAAGGTTTCCTCAGCATGAAGGCGCGCCAGGGCCTGCTCACCGGCTTGCTCAACGGCATCGAAGAAAGCTGGGAGCCGCGCAGCTGCTCTCATCTCGTCAGCCCTTTCGGCCCGAATGACTGGTCCGGCAAAGATGCAAACGCGGCACACGTACGTGAACTCTTTGGCCTGGTCGAAGGCAAGGGTCCATTGTTTTCGGTGGTTTCCCGCCTGGTGCACCAGAAAGGCATCGACCTGACCATCGCGGTTGCCGAAACCATCGTCGAGAACGGTGGCCAGCTGGCCATTCTCGGCCGCGGTGATCCGCATATCGAAGACGAAGTGCGGCGTTTGGTCGAACGTTTCCCCGGCCATGTCGGCGCGCATATTGGCTTCAACGAAACCGATGCTCGACGCCTGTTCGCTGGCAGCGACTTCCTACTCATGCCGTCACGCTACGAGCCTTGCGGCCTGAGTCAGATGTACGCCCAGCGCTTTGCGTCATTGCCGATAGCGCACCGCACCGGCGGCCTGGCGGACAGCATTGATGACGGCGTGACGGGATTCCTGTTCAGCGAAGCCACCGTTGACAGTTATCGGGGTGCCGTCGAACGCGCGCTAGCCGTACATCGGAATCCCCAACTGCTCAATGCGATGCGCTGCCGTGCAATGAGTGGGGGATTTTTCTGGAGCCACGCGATCGAACCCTATGACCGGTTGTACCAACGCCTGCTGGGCGGACGACGTGAGGTCAGTGCCACTATCTAACGAGGTTGATCAATGCAGAATAGGCCCGCCCGCAACGGGCAACACGGACCGGTGCTACTGGATGATTCCCGTACCCGGTTCAGGCTCTGGGCACCAGACGCGCAAAGCGTCAGCCTGGTGGTAGTTGGCGGCGATACGCTGCCCATGCAGGAAGGCGCTGATGGCTGGTACAGCGTCGAGGCCGATGTCGGCGCCGGCACACAGTACAGTTTCCTGATCGACAATGAGCTCCAGGTGCCGGACCCGGCGTCTCGAGCGCAGTCGGCCGACATTCACGATCCGAGCGTGGTGATCGATCCTGCTGCCTACCAGTGGCGCCATTCAGACTGGCAAGGCCGACCCTGGCACGAAACCGTGCTCTACGAGCTGCACGTTGGCAGCTATGGCGGCTATGCGCAGATCGAACAACGTCTTCAGGCACTGGCTGATCTCGGCGTCACGGCTATCGAGTTGATGCCGCTCGCCGAATTTCCGGGTGACCGTAACTGGGGCTACGACGGCGTTCTGCTCTACGCGCCGGAGGCTTCCTACGGCACACCCGATGAGCTCAAGCATCTGATCGACACCGCCCATGGCCTGGGCCTGATGGTGTTCATCGACGTGGTCTACAACCACTTCGGCCCGGACGGCAATTATCTGCACCGTTACGCCAAGCATTTCTTCCGCCACGACCAGCAGACGCCTTGGGGGGACGGGATCGATTTCCGCCGCCGCGAAGTGCGCGATTTCTTCATCGACAACGCGTTGATGTGGTTGATGGACTATCGCTTCGACGGGCTGCGTATGGACGCTGTCCACGCCATTCCCGACCGGACCTTCCTGCCTGAACTGGCTGAACGCGTGCGTGCGGAAGTGGAGCCTGGCCGTCATGTGCATCTGGTACTTGAGAACGAACACAACCTTGCCAGCCTGCTCGCAGATGATTTTATGGCCCAGTGGAACGACGACGGCCATAACGTCCTGCACACCCTGCTCACCGACGAGAGCCAGGGCTATTACGGCGACTACCATAACGACTCGACCAACAAGCTGGTGCGCTTCCTGGGCGAAGGATTCATCTACCAGGGCCATGAGAATCGCCGAGGCGAGTCGCGTGGCGAACCGAGCGGCCACCTGCCCCCCACTTCGTTCGTCCTGTTTCTGCAGAACCACGACCAGACGGGTAACCGGGCATTCGGCGACCGCCTGATCAACCTGGCGCCAGCGGATGCCTTGAAGGCGGCGACTACCGTGCTGCTGCTCTCCCCCATGGTGCCGCTGCTGTTCATGGGCGAGGAATGGGGCGCACGCGAGCCCTTCCTGTTCTTCACCAGCCACCACGGCGAGCTAGCCGATGCCGTACGCGAGGGGCGCCGCGGCGAGTTTGCGGAATTTGCCGAATTCGCCGACGAGCACACCCGCGAGCGCATTCCCGATCCAAACGCGCTGGAGACATACGAGGCCTCCAAACCTGATTTCAGCAAGCGCGACGAGCCTGAACACGCCGAATGGCTGCGCCTGTATCGCCAGCTGCTCCAGCTTCGCCACGCCGAAATCGTGCCGCGCCTGGAAGGCTCGCGCTTCCTCGGCGCTGAAGCCTTGGGCGAAGCCGCTGCGTTGGCGCGTTGGCAACTGGGCGACGGCAGCGAATTGCGCCTGGAGCTCAACTTGAGCGGCAAGGACCTTGCCGTTACGCCGCCCGCTGCGAATACGCGCTTACTGCACAGCAGCCGTGAAGGCGATTCAGGCGGCACTGACACGATACCTGCGCACACCGCCAGGATGTATTTGCTTGATTCTGCAGGAGTGTCTTAATGAGCGATGAACGACTGAACCGCCTGGCCGAGGCGGCTGGCCTGTCCATCGAATGGGTTGATGCAGACGGCAAGGATCAACGGGTCAAGCCGGAGGTCTTGCGTGCCGTGCTTGACGGGCTGGGGCTACCAGCCGAAAGCGAAGATCAGATCGAACGCAGCCTGGAAAAGCTCGACACGGGCGCAGGCGCTGCCAGCGTGCCACCGCTGCTGACATTCGATCAGAATGCACCGCTGGACCTCAGTCAGTACTTTGAACCATCGTCCCGGTACAGCCTGACGCTAGAAGACGGTAGCCAGCAGAACGGCACCCTGGACGCCCAGTCACGCCTCGCCGCCATTGATATACCCGGCTACCACCAGCTGAACATCGCCGACCAGCAGCTGACGCTCGCCGTTGCGCCAGTCGCCTGCCCAAGCGTCGAGGACGTGGCCGGCCCGGCTGCCTGGGGGGTCACGGTGCAGCTTTACGGGCTGCGGCGTCCGGGTGACGGCGGGCTAGGCGATACCCAGGCGCTCGAAGCGGTTGCGCGCAACGCGGCGGCACACGGAGCCGACGCTTTGGGCATCAGCCCTGTGCATGCGATGTTCACAGGCAACAGCCAGCAATACAGCCCGTACTCACCGTCGAGCCGGCTGTTCTACAACATTCTGCACAGCGCACCTGGCAGCGTGCTGGGTGAAAAGCCGCTGCGCATGGCAATCGAGTCCTGCGGACTTGCCGACGAGTTGGAACGCCTCGAGTCGCTAGAACTGATCGATTGGGATGCCGCCTCGCAAGCCCGGCAGTGCCTGCTGCGCACGCTGTACGAGGATTTCTCTACAGGCGGCAACGCTCAGCAGGCGGACTTCGACAGCTTCCGCGAAGCGGGTGGAGAAGCGCTGGAAAACCATTGCCGCTTCGAGGCGCTACACGCCGCCCTCCTCAGTCCCGAAGGCTATCCGCAACACTGGCGTGACTGGCCTCAGGAATACCGCACGCCCCAGAGCCCTGCCGTCGAACAGTTCGCGCAACAAAACGCCTCCGAGGTGAGCTATTACGCGTTCGGCCAATGGTTGATCGCCCGTGGACTTGAGCGGGCCCAGATTGCCGCACGCAGTGCCGGAATGAAGATCGGCCTGATCAGCGACCTGGCCGTCGGAGCCGACGGTGGCGGCAGTCAGGCCTGGAGTCGCCAGGACGAAGTGCTGGCAGCACTCAGCGTGGGTGCACCGCCAGACATCATCAATCGCCAAGGGCAGAGCTGGGGAATCTCAGCGTTCTCCCCATGGGGCTTGAGGGCCCATGGTTACCGCGCGTTCATCGAAATGGTAAGGGCTAATTTGGCGCATGCCGGTGGCATACGCATTGACCATGTGATGGGTCTGATGCGCCTGTGGGTGATGCCGGCGGGCGCCGGCCCTACCGAAGGCGCTTACCTCAATTACCCGTTCGATGACCTGCTGCGGCTGCTCACGCTGGAAGCCTGGCGGCGTAACGCCGTAGTGCTCGGTGAAGACCTCGGCACCGTGCCTGAAGGGCTTCGTGAAAAGTTAGCGGCGCGCAAGCTGCTGGGCATGCGTGTGCTGTTCTTCGAACGCGATGACAACGGCACTTTTAAGCCGCTCGAAGAATGGCCCGCCAGTGCAATCGCTACGTCCACCACGCATGACCTACCCACCATTGAAGGTTGGTGGAAGGCCCACGATATCGACTGGCGTATCCGCGTCGGCCAGCACCGTGAAGACGAGCGCCCGGGGCAGCTGGAGGAACGGGAGCGCGAGCGCGTTGGGCTGCTGCGGCTGTTGCGTGAGTATGCGCCGAGCGTCAAGGGCGACCTCGCTAATCCCGATGTCCTGGCCGACGCTTGCGCGGTGTGCCTCGGACGCTCGCCAGCCCCCTTGGTGCTGTTCCCGGTTGAGGACGCCCTCGGTTTGCCCGAACAGCCGAACATGCCCGGCATTGTCGACACCCATCCTAACTGGCGCCGCCGCTATCCCAGAGACAGCGCCACCATGCTCGACGACCCCGCCTGCTCGCACCGCCTGGAGCTCCTCTCCAGTGCGCGCGAGCAGGCCATTGGAACTAAACATTGATGAGAGACCTTAGCGCCACGTTGCGACTGCAGTTCCATCGTGACTTCACCCTCGACGATGCCACTGCACTGGTCGATTACTTCGCTGACCTGGGCATCAGTCATCTGTACGCGTCGCCCCTGTTGACGGCTCGCCCCGGCTCGATGCACGGCTACGACGTCATCGACCCTACCCGGATCAATCCCGAACTGGGCGGCGAGCCCGCACTACGGCGCCTGGTCGACGCCCTTCGGGCCAAAGGGATGGGCCTGATACTCGATATAGTCTCCAACCACATGGCGGTGGGTGGCTCGGGCAATGCCTGGTGGCTCGACGTGCTCGAATGGGGCCGCCGTAGCCCCTATGCGCAGTTCTTCGACATTCAGTGGAACTCGCCTGATCCGCTGCTCGAAGGCCAACTGTTGGTTCCTTTCCTCGGCAGTGACTACGGCGAAGCCTTGCAGCAAGGCAAGATCCCCCTGAAGCTGGACATCGATAACGGCGCCTTCTATGCCGAGCACTACGAGCACCGCTTCCCGATTTCGCCACCGACCTACGGCGAAATCTTGCGCCTGACCGACCAACCGGAATTGCGCACCCTGGCACAGCATTTCGACGCGCTGAAGACCGAGCCCGCACCGTACCAAACCGCACGCCAGCTGCGCGCGGATCTGGCACGACTGCTGGAAGATAGCGCCACGCGGCAGACGCTCGAAAGTGCGCTCCGGCACTACGACTCGACCACCGAAGAAGGCTTCAAACGACTTCACGGACTGCTCGAACGGCAGCACTATCGTCTGGCCAGCTGGCGCACCGCTGGCGACGACATAAACTGGCGCCGCTTCTTCGACATCAACGAGCTGGGTGGCCTGCGTGTCGAGCGGCCGGTGGTGTTTGAGGAAACCCACGCGAAGATCTTCGAGCTGATCAGCGAAGGATTGGTCGACGGACTGCGCATCGACCATATCGACGGCTTGGCCAATCCGCGCGGTTACTGCCGCCGTCTGCGGCGCCGTGTCGATCGGCTCAATGCCGCGCGTCCCGAAGGCGCGGAACAGGATCATGTGCCGATCTACGTCGAGAAGATTCTCGCCGAAGGTGAGCGCCTGCATGATGACTGGGGTGTCGATGGCACCACCGGCTATGAATTCATGAATCAGGTGTCCTTGCTGCAGCACGATCCAGCTGGCAAATCCGTGCTCTGCTCGCTGTGGAGCGAAACCGCCGACCGCCCCGCCGATTTCATGGAGGAGGTCCGCCAGGCTCGGCAACTGGTGCTCACTGGGCCGCTGGCCGGCGACTTCGAAACCGTCGCCCAGGCACTGCTACAGGTTGCGCGGCATGACGTGATGACCCGCGACATTACCCTAGGCGCTATCCGCCGCGCGTTGCTCGAGCTGATCGTTCACTTCCCCGTCTATCGGACCTACATCGCCGCGCGTGGCCGGCGCGAGGCCGACGAGCCGTTTTTCCAACAGGCGTTGGCCGCAGCCCGCACCACACTGGGCGAGGCCGATTGGCCGCTACTCGATCACCTTGATCGATGGTTGGGCGGCGAAGACCTTCGCTCGTTGCCGCCGGGTCCTGCACGGCGCATCCGCCGATATGCCTGCACCCGGTTCCAGCAGCTAACCTCACCGGCTGCCGCCAAGGCCGTGGAAGACACTGCCTGCTACCGCTCCGGCGCGCTGCTGTCGCGCAACGACGTTGGCTTCGATCCGCAGACCTTCAGCGCGCCGGTCGACACCTTTCACGCCGAGTGCCTGGCGCGTGCCGAACATTTCCCTCGAAACCTGCTGACGACGGCCACCCACGACCACAAACGCGGCGAAGACACCCGTGCTCGGATGACCGTGATAAGCGAGCGTGCCGAATGGTTCGCCAGCAAAGTGCGGCACTGGCGCCAGCTCGCCTATGGCCAGCGACAGGAGTTGTCGGATGGGCCCGCACCTTCTGCGGGCGACGAGATGCTGCTGTACCAAATACTGCTCGGCTGCTGGCCGCTCGACCTCAAGGCCGACGACAAACCCGCCATGGAGGCATTCTGCGAACGGATCATCAAGTGGCAGGAAAAGGCCCTGCGTGAAGCTAAGCTGCGGACCACCTGGACTGACCCGAACAGCGACTACGAAAGCGCCTGCCAGCACTATGTGCGGGCCCTGTTGCTCGGTGACGAGTGCAAGACCCTGCGCGACGACATCGCCGCGGGTGCCGCCGAGCTGGCACCCGCCGGCGCGCTGAACAGCCTGACACAGACCTTCCTGCGCATGACCACTCCCGGCGTGCCCGACCTCTATCAAGGAACGGACTACTGGGATTTCAGTCTGGTCGACCCTGACAACCGCCGCCCGGTCGATTTCGATAGCCGTCGCGCCACCTTCCGCCCGGATGCCCAGCCGACCGAACTGATGGAGAACTGGCAGGACGGGCGCATCAAGCAATGGTTGATCGGGCGCACGCTCAAGCTGCGTCGGGCCCAACCTCAGCTGTTCACCGCGGGCCGCTACCTGCCGTTGAAGGTCGAGGGTGAACACGCCGAGAGCCTCATCGCCTTTGCCCGTGAGCACGACGGCAGCTGGTTGGTTGTGGTAGCAGCGCGTCTGGCCAGCGGCCTGCTCGGCGACAGCACTACCCCCAGTATTCCGGCCGCGCGCTGGGGCGACACCCACGTTCGATTGCCCGATGCGCTGAGCGGTCATGCGATGGAGCGACTTTTTGACGGAATGGCAGTCACACCCAAACAAGAAGGGTTGAGCGTGACTGAAATTTTACAGCATCTGCCTTTTGCGCTTTTACAGCTAACAAACAGTTCAACAGGAGAATCAGAACGATGACTAAACAAGAGCAGCGCATTCGCGAACTGGCGTATGACATCTGGGTATCGGAAGGCCGTCCGCACGGTGAAGATGCACGCCATTGGGAGATGGCGCGCAAGCTGGCCGAGGCGGAAAACGACACCTCCGAAACCAAGCCGGCAAAAACACGCAAGGCAGTCACCAAACCAACGGATGCGACGCCTGCTGATAAACCAGCCAAGGCGACCAAAGCTGCCAAGCCTGCAAAGGACACCAAGGAACCGAAAGACGTCAAGCCAGCCAAGCCAGCGGTCGCCCCAGCCAAGGGAACTGCACGCCCAAAAGCCAAGGCGGGTACCGACGCAGCCGAAGGCACACCGGAAGGCGTGAAGAAAACTCGCGCGCCCCGAGCCAAGAAAGAAAGCTGAACGACACCGCGCCACGAATCCGATCCAGCCCTCAAAGAGGGTTGGCGGGCTGTGACGAATCCTCACCTTGCACAGCACCTACCTAGCGTTGCCATCGGAGATTTCATGAGTAGAAACAAACCTGCGGCGCCTCAGATTCTGGTTCCTTCGCGTATTCGCGAAGGACAACCCTTCCCGCTTGGCGCCACCTGGGACGGATTAGGGGTCAACTTCGCGATCTTTTCCGCGAATGCCACAAAGGTTGAACTGTGTCTGTTCGATACCGATGGTGAAACCGAACTCGAGCGAATCGAGCTGCCCGAATACACCGATGAGATCTGGCACGGTTACCTGCCCGATGCCCATCCTGGGCAGATCTACGGCTACCGTGTGCATGGTCCTTACGAGCCGGATGCCGGCCACCGCTTCAACCCGAACAAACTGCTGATCGACCCCTATGCCAAGCAGCTGGTCGGTGGGCTGAAATGGTCCGAAGCACTATTTGGCTACACCATCGGCCACGCCGATGCTGACCTGAGCTACGACGAGCGCGACAGTGCGCCCTTCGTACCGAAGTCGAAAATCATTGATCCGGCGTTCACCTGGGGTCATGACCGACCGGTTCAAGTACCCTGGGACCGCACGATCATTTATGAAACCCACGTACGTGGGTTCACCATGCAGCACCCTTCAGTACCCGAAGACATGCGCGGGACATTCGGCGGTTTCAAGACGGCGGAAGTTATCGATTACGTGCGCAAGCTCGGCGTTTCGTCGATCGAGTTCTTGCCAATTCATGCCTTCGTTCAGGACCAGCACCTGCTGGAAAAGGGCATGAGCAACTACTGGGGTTACAACAGCATCGCGTTCTTCGCGCCGCAACCCCAGTACCTTGCCAGCGGCAAGATCAGCGAATTCAAGGAAATGGTCGCACACCTGCATAACGCGGATCTCGAGGTCATCCTCGATGTGGTCTACAACCACACCGCCGAGGGCAATGAGTTGGGCCCAACTCTATCCATGCGCGGCATCGATAACGCCTCCTACTACCGCCTGATGCCCGATGAAAAGCGCTACTACATCAACGATTCCGGCACTGGTAACACCTTGGACATGAGCCACCCATGCGTGGTGCAGATGGTTACCGACTCACTGCGCTACTGGGCCGAGGAAATGCATGTCGACGGCTTCCGCTTCGACCTGGCAACCATCTTGGGTCGGGAACATGACGGCTATGACGAGCGCCACGGCTTCCTCGTAGCGTGCCGCCAAGACCCTGTCCTGGCCAAGACCAAACTCATTGCAGAGCCATGGGATTGCGGCCCTGGTGGCTATCAGGTCGGCGGCTTCCCGCCGGGCTGGGCCGAATGGAATGACCAGTATCGCGACACCGTTCGTGCCTTCTGGAAAGGTGATGGTGACCAGTTGCCGGACTTCGCCGCTCGTTTGACGGGATCGGGCGATCTGTTCAACCAGCGCGGCCGCCGCCCATTCAGCTCGGTGAACTTCATCACCGCACATGACGGCTTCACCCTGAATGACTTGGTGTCGTACAACGACAAGCACAACGAGGCCAATGACGAAGACAACCGTGACGGCAGTAGCAATAACATCTCGTGGAACCACGGCGTCGAAGGTCCGACTGACGACCCGGAAATCCACGAGTTGCGCTTCCGCCAGATGCGCAACTTCTTCGGCACCCTGCTGTTCTCCCAGGGCACGCCGATGATCGTCGCCGGTGACGAGTTCGCGCGCACCCAGAACGGCAACAACAACGCCTATTGCCAGGACAGCGAAATCGGCTGGGTCAACTGGGATATTTCCGAGGATGGCCGCACGCTGCAGGCCTTCGTGCGCAAGCTGATCCGGCTGCGTCAACGCTATCCGATGCTGCGTCGCGGTCGCTTCCTCGTCGGCGCCTATAACGAGGAGCTGGGCGTTAAGGACATCACCTGGCTGGCACCGCACGGCGAGGAAATGACCATCGAGCATTGGGAAGACGGCAACAACCGATGCATGGGCATGCTGCTGGACGGCCGTGCCCAGCCTACCGGCATTCGCAAGACCGGTTCGGACGCGACCCTGCTGATAATCGTCAACGCCCATCATGACGTGGTGAACTTCACCCTGCCGGAAGTGCCGCAAGGCATCTACTGGAATCGCCTGATCGACACAAATAACCCCAACGCGCGCGCCGAGCGATTCGATTTCAACAATGAATACGCACTGACCGGCCGTTCGCTGCTGTTGTTCGAGCTGATCAAAGAAGAAGAGTGAAGCTAAAGCGCTAGCCTTGGCCAGAGTCGAAGTAGAAGAAGCCCCGGATAACGGGGCTTTTTCATATCTACAGAGCACTATCGATGTAATCACTCAACCGTTCGTTTGATCTCGACGTGCGGTATTGAACCCCGCAATGCGCCCCAAGTCCCAACCCACAGCGCGGTGTTCATGAACCTACGGATTTGTTCCTGCCAGCCGCGGGCAGAGTGTCCCTTCCGTGACGGATCACTTTTTTATGCACCTTACTCGGCTGATCTCTTTCGTCCTTCTAACCTTATGCTCGCTCGCCACCCTGCCCTCGCTTGCCGGCGGGACCATCAGCAACGCAACGCTTCCCGCCGCCAAGCCCGGCACTGTGAAGCTGTTCGTCAACCGGGTCGGGTCGGGCAAAGCGATGGATGTGCGCAACGATACGGACGTTCCCGTCGAAGTCGTGTTGCGCCTGACGCACATGGTCAATGTCACCGGCGTTGGCAAAGGCTTGGTTCGCAAGACGGTTCCCGCACGGACCCGCATGCGCATTGCCACGCTTCGCAAACGCCAAGCCGGCTATCCACTGATGTACCAGCACTCGTTCAGCTATTCGTTGATCTACTCGCCGGAGCCAGGCAAGAAGGGTTCTGTTGGCGGTTATGCCTATGCCCTGCCTTGGAAAGGCGGTCCGTTCTCCATTTCCCAGGGTGCTGGCGGGGACTACAGCCACACCTCACCCAAGGGCCGCTACGCCGTCGATATAGCCATGCCGGAAGGCACACCAATCGTTGCGGCGCGCGCGGGAACGGTATTGAAAGCGCGCGATGGACAGCACGGTCGGATGCCCAATCCGGCGGGCAACTACGTGCGAATCCTGCACGACGACGGTACGCATAGCGCGTATCTGCACCTGAAGCGCGGTTCGGTAAAGGTCAAGCCAGGGCAACAGGTGAAGGTCGGCAGCCTGCTTGGCCACTCCGGCAACACGGGCCGCAGCACCGGCCCGCACCTGCATTTTGTCGTGCAGAAAGCCTATGGCGACTCGATGTTGTCGATCCCCTTCCGTTTCTCGCAGCCGGTCAGCACGCTGCCGAATTTCGCCAGTAACAATTGATCGCTACGGTGCGTCAGCACGCTGCCAGGCGAAACTGAAGGTCTCGCCGGCCGACATGCGCTCTAGATGATCGGCCACTACGGTTTCCATTCGCGCCAACAGCTCCTCGTCCTGCGTCTTCAACTCTGCCGTCAGGCTGTTATCTCCGGCCGTCAACCAGCATTGGGTGGCGCCTAACACGATATGCCCCTGATGATCATCGAAGTCCACCTCGAACTTGTGGCTCCAATGTTTGCAGAGACGGCGGATCAGGCGACTCGGATCGGATGTCTGGATCTGTACGGTGGAGCTGAGCATGATGAATCCTCTTTCTTAAAACGGGCTGATGAATCAGCCAAACCGATAGGCCGACAGCGTCGTATGCATGACGCGGTCGGTGAATATCCTGCGCCCGGCACTATCGCCCGCGGCGCCGGTTGCCACCATCAGCGGCAATAGATGTTCTTCGCCGCCCGGCGGATGACAGAGCCGCGCCGAAGGCGCCTGCTCCCAGTGCTGGAGCAACGCCTCGCGCCGCGCCTCCGGCGCGCTGACGGCGTCGCTCAACCATTGATCGAAGGCATCCGAAATCGGCGCAAAACGCGGATCGCCATAGCCACGCATGTTATGGAAGCTCATACCGCTGCCGACGATTAGCACGCCGTCGTCGCGCAACGGAGCGATGGCGCGACCGATTGCAAGATGGGCTGCAGCGTCCAGGTCGCGCTGCAGCGACAACTGCACCACCGGCACGTCTGCCTCTGCAAACATCAGTTTCAGCGGAATGAAGGTGCCATGGTCGAAGCCGCGCAGACCATCTTCGCCCGCCGGAATGCCAGCTTGGCCGAGCAACTCGACCAGACGTGCAGCCAGCGGCGGATCGCCTGGCGCCGGGTAGTCTAATGCGTAGGTGTGCGCCGGAAAGCCGTTGTAGTCGTAGATGAGTTCAGGCCGTGCGTTTGCGGTAACCATGGCCCTGGGCTCCATCCAATGCCCGGAGATCAGCACGATCGCGCGAGGGCGCCGCAGCAACGTTGCGGCGACAGACCTCAGGAAGGCAGCCATCGCGTCCCAGGCATCGATCGGGTTCCACTCCATGAAGAAGCACGGACCGGCGCCGTGCGGCACGAAAAGCGTTGGCATCCGAGCCGGTGGCGTCCTGTTGGCGTGTTCGTTCATGGAATCGTGATCCTGAGCGGGCAGACGCACAGTATGGATTACACTCGTTTTGAGCTGAACAAGGGAATCCACGTCAACAGTTTCAACTGAGAGTAGGAGCTGCAATGCTCGACCGAATCACCGGCATGCGGGTGTTTGCGCGTGCGGCCAGTGCTGGCAGCCTCTCCGCCGCTGCACGCCATCTGGGACTGTCGCCGGCCATGGCAACCAAGCACGTTGATGCATTGGAAGCACGCCTTGGGGTCAAGCTGTTCCACCGCAGCACCCGAAGGCTAAGCCTGACTGCCGCAGGAAGCAGTTACCTCGAGGCGTGTCTGCGCATCCTGCCGGAAATCGACGAAGCCGAGGCCAGCGTAGCCTCACAGCGGGTCGAGGCTTCAGGCCTGCTGCGCATGAACGTACCACTGTCGTTCGGCACCCGCTTCATCGCGCCATTGATGCCTGCTTTCAGTCAGCGACATCCTGCGGTCAAAGTCGAACTGGGGCTCACCGACAGTCAGGTCGACCTGATCGATGGCAGTTGGGACATGGCGGTGCGGATTGGTCGGCTCACCTATAGCCCGCTACAGGCCAGGCGCCTGGCGGATTGCCCGATGCTGGTATGCGCCTCGCCCGGCTACCTAGCCCAGCATGGAGTGCCAAGACGTGTGAGCGACCTGTCTCAACATAATTGCCTGGGGTACAGCCTGTCGAACCTGCTGGGCGGCCGAGAATGGGCATTCGGTCCGGCAGGAGAATTCCGCGTGCCGATTCAGGGCAACTTGATGGCTAACAACGGCGCGGCGCTGGTCGCTGCCGCCGTCGGCGACCAAGGGCTGATTTACCAACCGCAGTTCATCGTGGCCGCAGCCCTCGGCCGTGGCCAGCTTGAAGTCGTTGAACTCGATCAGCCACCGCTCGGCCTTGGAGGGATCCATGTCGTCTACCCACCAGAGCGCCGCCCGCCAGCCAAAGTGAGGGCCATGATCGACTACCTGGTCGAAGCCTTTGCCGACGACCTTCCATGGAATCGCCCGCTCCGTTGACCTCGCCAAAGCTGTAACCCGCCTCCCAAACCTGAACAGGCGCTCGATACCGAGCGGCCCCGGGTGCCGTGCAGCCGAAAAAAAGATGAACCGGGCAAGCCACCGTCAGTCCGAATGAAGGGAGCCGATTGCGTACGCAACGTGCCACGGATCGCGCTGCCGGCTAAGGCTGGCACATCCCCGAGGATTTTTCAGCCCAGCTGTACCAGCTCGGCTGAGCTACAGGATGTCACTGATCATTCGTTCAGCCCAATCGAAGCCCGGCCAGGCACGATTGGGACCGTTTATGGAGACGCCCATGAAAGCTGTTGTGTATCACGGTGTCGGCGACATACGCCTCGAAGACGTACCCGACCCCAAGATCGAAGCCCCGACCGACGCCATTGTCCGAATCACCGCTTCTGCCATTTGCGGAACGGATTTGCACTTTGTTCGCGGCACCTTCAGCGGCATGAAGCCCGGCACCATTCTTGGCCATGAAGCGGTCGGCATCGTTGAAGAGCTCGGTGAAGACGTTCGCAATCTGCAGATCGGCGACCGCGTGGTGATCCCCTCGACCATCGCGTGCGGCAACTGCTCGTACTGCCGGTCGGGCTATTTCGCCCAGTGCGACGTGGCCAATCCCAACGGCAAGGAAGCGGGCACCTCGTTCTTCGGCGGTCCGGCGGCAACCGGTCCGTTCCACGGACTGCAAGCCGAGAAGGCGCGCATTCCCTTTGCCAACATCGGCCTGGTAAAGCTGCCTCCCGAAATCAGTGATGATCAGGCAATTCTGCTCTCAGACATCTTCCCGACCGGCTATTTCGGCGCCGAGATGGCCGAGATCGACGCCGGTGACACGGTTGCGGTGTTCGGCTGCGGCCCGGTGGGTCAATTCGCCATTGCCAGCGCCAAATTGCTGGGCGCCGGGCGCATCTTTGCCATCGACCAATACGACGACCGTCTGCGCATGGCCCAAGGTCAGGGTGCCGAGATCATCGATTTCAATCGCGAAGACCCAATCGAAACGCTCAAGCGTTTGACCGGTGGGATTGGCGTCGACCGCGTGATAGATGCCGTAGGCATCGATGCGGAACACGGTTGCTGCGGTGGCAAACCTGCTGACGGCGCAAACCTTGATCAGAACGCCAAATGGCAACCGGGCGATGCCCCTTCGCAGGCGCTCGAATGGAGCGTGCAGAGTTTGGCGAAGGCCGGCACCTTATCGATCATTGGGGTTTATCCGCCAGATGCGACGACCTTTCCCATCGGCATGGCGATGAACAAGAACATCACCATGAACATGGGTAACTGCCACCACCGCAAGTACATCCCGCGGCTCATCGAAATGATCCAGGCGCGGCGCATCGACCCGACCAAGATTCTTACGCAGGTCAAGCCGATGACCGACGTCATAGCGGCATTCGAGGCATTTGATCGTCGCGAAGGTGGCTGGATCAAGGTCGAGCTCAAGCCCCAACGCGAGGGCTCGGACGTTAACGGCTCGGAAGAAAATCTGGTCGACGAGGCCATCGCCGACACCTTCCCGGCCAGCGATCCAACTAGCATGCAGAACCCCCGTTAGGCCACAGGAGCAAGCGATGGCAGCCATCCATATAGGCATTTCCGGCTGGCGCTACGCACCCTGGCGAGGCGACTTCTACCCCAAGGGGCTCGTGCAGAAGCACGAGCTGAAGTTCGCCTCGCGAGCCGTGAGCAGCATCGAGATCAATGGCTCGTTCTACTCGCTGCAAAAGCCGGAGCTCTATGCCGGCTGGTATGACGAGACGCCCGAGGGCTTCGTTTTCAGCGTCAAAGCGCCCCGCTACATCACCCATGTGCTGCGCCTTCGGGACGTGAAGAAGCCCATCGCCAATTTTCTCGCTTCCGGTGTCCTTGCGCTCAAAGACAAGCTCGGCCCGATGCTCTGGCAATTCCCTCCGTCGTTCAAATTCGATACCGAGCGTTTCGAAACCTTCCTCGCTTTACTGCCTCATGACACCGAAGCGGCATTGGAAATGGCGAGAGGGTGTGAAGCGCGCATGGAGGGACGTAGCTATCTGCAAATCGATCGCAAACGTCCCCTTCGGCATGCGGTCGAAATACGTAACGACAGCTTTGTCGATCCGGCGTTTGTGGCACTGCTGCGCAAGTACAAGGTTGCACTGGTCGTAGCCGATACAGCCGGCAAGTGGCCCTATCGAGAGGACCTCACCACCGATTTCGTCTATATCCGCCTCCACGGAGCGGAAGAGCTTTATACCAGCGGCTACACCGATGAGGCGCTGGACAACTGGGCCCAGCGAATCACCCTCTGGAGCAACGGCAGCCAGCCTGACGATGCTCACCTGATCAGCTCCGGCAAACAACCGGCGCGCAAGCGGCGCGCCGTCTATTGCTATTTCGATAACGATGTAAAGGTCCGGGCGCCGTATGACGCGCGACAGTTGTTGCGCCGGCTCGGACTGGATAAAGACCTGGAAACCACTCCAGGCCAGTTGGAAGGAGCATTGGCGTGAATCTGGACAAGACCCATCCCCTCGACAGCAGCGATCTCGACGCGCACATGTCCACCGCGGTCAACACGGTCCGCCTGCTGACCGTGAACACCCACAAGGGCTTCACCGCCCTCAATCGGCGGTTCATCCTGCCGGAGTTGCGCGAGGCAGTCAGGGCGGTATCGGCCGATGTCGTGTTCTTGCAGGAAGTGCTCGGCACGCATGAAAAACACGCGTTGCGCTTTCACGACTGGCCCAAGATGTCGCAGTACGAGTTTCTGGCCGACAGCATCTGGACCGATTTCGCCTATGGTCGCAATGCCGTCTACCCCGACGGTGACCACGGCAACGCCCTGCTGTCGAAATTCCCGATCACGCGCTACGAGAACCTCGACATTTCCATTGCCGGACCGGAACGTCGCGGCCTTTTGCACAGCGTGTTGCAGGTGCCGGGACATGAGGAGTTTCACGCGATTTGCGTGCATCTAGGCCTGCGCGAAGCCCATCGTCAGCAGCAACTGCGCCTCCTCTGCGACCTGCTCGACTCACTGCCAGCGGATGCGCCCGTGGTTGTCGCCGGGGACTTCAACGACTGGCGACTCAAAGGGGCGCAGGTGCTCGATCGCTGCGCGGGCATGCACGAGGTATTCGCGGTGGCCCAGGGCAAGGTGGCCAAGACCTTCCCGGCACGCTGGCCAGTGCTGCGCCTGGACCGCATCTATGTGCGAAATGCCACGAGCCACAAAGCGAGAATACTGAGCAACAAACCTTGGACACACTTGTCCGATCATCTGCCCTTGGCGGTGGAGATACACCTATGAATTTTCACTGGAGAGACGGGAATCGTCTTCAGTTGCTGGAAAACGGTGAGGAATTCTTTCCCGCCGTGTTCGAGGCCATTGCGGCCGCGGAAAAGGAAGTCCTGCTGGAAACCTTCATTTTCTTCAAGGACAAGGTGGGACAGGAGCTGCAACAGACATTGATCGCCGCAGCGGAGCGCGGAGTCAGTGTGGACGTCACCGTAGACGGTTATGGCTCGGCTGACCTGGATGGCGATTTTGCCGCGGCGATGGCGCGGGCCGGTGTACGCGTCCACGTATTCGATCCGGGCAAGCGAGTGCTCGGCAAGCGTCTGAACGTGTTCCGCCGTATGCACCGCAAAATTGTCGTGGTGGATGGTGATCTGGCCTTCATCGGCGGCATCAACTTTTCCGCTGACCATCTCGGCGATTTTGGCCCAGCGGCCAAGCAGGATTACGCGCTTCGGGTCGAAGGCCCGGTCGTA
>Ga0070752_1000264_pt1 | contig 48932 bp, 44 predicted proteins | sample VirMetDEL_Aug_30_FD_77440 | JGI IMG/M metagenome (GOLD analysis project Ga0070752, IMG submission 77440) | Aqueous microbial communities from the Delaware River and Bay under freshwater to marine salinity gradient to study organic matter... | ecosystem: Environmental > Aquatic > Marine > Coastal...
GTAATGTTAATATTACTGGTAATGTTACAGCAACAACTTATTTTGGAAATGTAGATCTTTCTGGACTACTAAAAGAAGGTGTAAATATCACTGCAGGAAAACTAAGCGATAATACAAATATTGATCTTGCAAATGGAATGGTTCATTTGTTTACTACTACTGAAACAACAACCTCAACACCAAATATAAGAGTTGATGCTTCTACATCTTTAGATTCTTCTATGAGCACTGGAGAGGGAATCACTGTTGTTTTAATTACAACTGCAGCAGCAGCAGGTTATTCTGCACAATTAACGATTGATAGTGGCGCAGTTACTGAAGAATGGTTGGGTGGTTCTGCACCATCTGCGGGAGGATCGGGTGGTTATGATGTTTATACATATAATATTATTAAGACTGGAAGTGCATCATTTGTTGTACTCGGAAATCTAGTTAACTTCGCATAAGATATGGCACCACCAATTAGTATGATAGGTATGTCAGGTGCGGTCAGCACTCTCACTAGAGGAGGAGGTGGTGGTGGATCACCAACTTTTAATTGGAGATATTATGCTTATGGATCGACAATTGGAGTAACTTATATTTATTGGGGATTGTCTTCTCCAACTAGTACTACATATCTATTAAGAACTGTGTCTGGACAGCAACATACCAATATCGGACAAACTTGGAACACCTATAGTGAAGATCTTTCTGCTTACAGTGGAACTACTGGATACATTTATATTGTATACAGAACTGGAAGCAATTTTTATAATGATCCACAATTTGATAATATGGAACTAGTTGATACTACTAGTGGAACCATTGATTTGGATCCTGGAACAACAACTGGAAGAAGTAATTGGTGGAGATATAATAGTTATACAACGAGTATATCTCCACCAGGAGCATGGTATACCATTCCCATAGGAACATCAACTACCAATATATGGAATTATGATTCTGGTGGAACTCCATCTACCAGTACAGGAGATACTAGGGATGCAGATGGTAGTTCGAGTGGATATTATTTGTATTTTGAAGGATCTTCACCAAACTATGTTAGTGGATCAATAAGATATTATTGGGTTAGAACTGCAAGTTCCTACACTCTTTTATAATCTAAATACTTATAAAACATAAGTCATGGGAAAGACTAGAAATACTGGTAATATATCTGCAGAGAATATTATAAGTGTTGATATTACTAATGATAGAATCGGTATAACTAGTGCTTCTCCGACTGCAACTCTTGATGTTGGTGGCAATGTTAATGTTTCTGGAGTAACCACATCTGGTTCATTTACTGGTTCTGGAACTAACTTAACTGGTATTGTAACTTCCATCGTTGCCGGAACTAATATCACCATTTCTGGTTCTACTGGAAGTGTAACGATTGATGCTGCTGGTGGAGGCGGTGCCGGTGGTTCTGGAACATTTGATACTGGTATTACTACATCGATCTATGTTTCTGTAACTTCAGGTATTGGACTAAATGAATCACAAACAAATGATATTTTTGTTGGTCCGGGTATTGGATATTCATTCCCATCAACTGCTGGTAAGAAATATGTAATTGAGTCTATTCATATTTCTAATTCATTTTCTAATGAATTATATTTTGTAGGAAGACATGATTTCAATGGTGGATCAAACGTTCCTTTAGCACAAAGAGTGATTGTTCCATATCAAGGTGCAACTGAATTTTTAGATCAACCAATTGTTGCAAATCCATCGGATATTTTAAGGATGCAAGCACTTTCTGGAGTTGATGCTACTGCAACAGGTATTGATGGTGGACTTGATGCATGGATTACATATTCTACAAAAGATGATACTGATTATGTTGGAACAGGAAAAACAGTAACTACTGCAACAGGAACTGAAATATTCCAAGCGTCCACAAATCCTGCAATGCTCCAGTCTATTAAACTCTGTAATTATAATTTGAATACTGACATTGATGCTTCCATTTCAATTTATCGCGGATCATTAGCAACTGGAGTAAGGTTAGGATATTTGGTTTATAATCTTACAATTCCAAAAAATAGTGTAATTGAAATATTAGAAAAACCGAAATATCTTGCTGCAAGTGATAGTATTGTTGGTGGAGCATCTGTTGCGAATGTTTTGGCAGTCACTCTTTCGGGTAAATATATAACATAGTATAATTAATTTTTTATGTCTTTATTAATTGCATTGCCTTGCTATGGTGGAATCGTTAGTGATAAAACTGCAAAAGGTTTGTTTAATCTTGGAAAGGAACTAAGAACCGCAGGTATAGATCACGGTTTGTTGATGATGGCAAATGAAAGTTTGATTACACAGGGCCGTTCTAAGATGGTTAATTTCTTTATGAATAATACTGAGTATGAAAGAATTTTATTTATTGATTCTGATGTTGGATTTACTCCAGAAGATGTTTTTAATCTTTTAAAGTATGATAAAGATATTGTTTGTGGTGCATATCCTATGAAAGGAATCCCATTAAGATATAATTACAATATTTCAAAACCAGAAGTTGTGGATGGAGAATTGGTAAAAATTGAAAATGTTGGTTTTGGTTTTGCAATGATTAAAAGAAAAGTATTTGAAGATATTTCAAAAAGATATGGCGAAGAATTAAAATATTATCCCCCAACTAATAATAGTAATTATCCACCGACAGAAAAAGAATATCATAATTCATATCATTATTTTCTAGAACTTAAAAAAGATATGAGTTATTTACCAGAAGATTTTTCATTTTTTGAAAGAGCAAAGAGTGTTGGATATTCTGCTTGGTTAAATACTAATATTAGACTTGCACATGTGGGATCACACGTATTTCAGGAAGGATAAGTAAATGACATCTGGAGTCTTTAGTCTTAGCAAAGTTTCTAAGAAGCAAGTAGAAAATGTAGATAATAATAACTTTGAAAGTTGGCCAGAAGGTGCTACCCGTGGTTATTATGGTGGTGGTTTTTCTCCACCATACATTAACACCATAACAAGACTTGATTTTGTGAATGAAACCGTAAGTGATCCTGGAAATAATTTACCATCAGCAAGATCTTTGATGGGAGCAACTTCAAGTAGTTCTTATGGTTATTTTGGTGGTGGATCTCCAACATACACTAACACCATAACAAGACTTGATTTTACAAATGAAATCGTAAGTGATCCAGGTAATAATTTACCAACAGCAACAACAAATTTAGCAGCAACCTCAAGCAGTTCTTATGGTTATTTTGGTGGTGGTGATCTTCCAGGTACTCCACCAAGTCTTAACACCATCACAAGACTTGATTTTTCCAATGAAACTGTAAGTGATCCAGGAAATAATTTTCCAACGGGAATAACTCTTTTAGGAAGTCTATCCAGTAATTCTTATGGATATTATGCTGGTGGAACCAGTTCTTGTGTAATATGGAGACTTGATTTTTCAAATGAAACTTTAAGTGATCCTGGAAATAATTTACCAACAGAAAGATCTAAATCTTCAGGAACATCAAGTAACTCATATGGTTATTTTGGTGGCGGTTATACTCCTCCAGTTTCACCACCTATTACTTGCACCATCACAAGACTTGATTTTTCCAATGAAACTGTAAGTGATCCAGGAAATAATTTTCCAACGATAAGATCTGGATTATCGGCAACTTCAAGTGATTCTTATAGTTACTTTGGTGGCGGTTATTCTCCACCATTTAATATTAACACCATCACAAGACTTGATTTTACGAATGAAACTATAAGTGATCCAGGAAATAATTTACCAACAACAAGATCTAATATGGCGGCAGTCTCTGGTGGTGCTTCAGTCTATCGTGCCAAAGGATATAAGACTTATGGATACATACACACGAAAACATCTTACATTAGATTTGATTTATCTAGTGAATCTTCTCAATTTATAACTGCATCTAATCCAACAGGTGCAACCTGGTGTGGATTTGTATTTAATAATAATTATGGATATTTTACTGGTGGACTTACTCCTGGACCAAGCACTATTTCTACAATAGTAAGATTTGATTTCTCTAACGAAACTGCGACTGATTCCCAAAAACGTTTATTAGGTATTGCATCTTTTTCATCTCAAAATGTCATGAACAATAACTATGGTTATTTTTGTGGTGGACAGTATCCAGGAAGTCAAGAATATAGTGACATAACTAGAATGGATTTTTCTAATGAAGTTATAACCGATACTGGAAAAAATTTACCTTTTAAAGGTAGATATAGACAAAATTTTTCTACTAATTCATATGGTTATTTTATGGGTGGATATTATTATGATGCTCCAGGAGATGATTGGTTTACAACTATGACTAGACTTGATTTTGTGAGTGAAACTACTTCAGTAATTGGTACAGTATCACCAACAACATGTGATGGTCGCGCAGCGGTTCAGAATAATTCTGAAGGATATATATGTGGAGGTTCTTTTCCATATATTAACACGGTATATAAATTTCCATTTTCTACAGAAACTGTTAGTAATCCAGCGAATAATCTACCAGTTAATACCTCATCTTCAGCTTCATTATCGAGTGATTATTATGGATATATTGTTGGTGGATCTACGCCAACAGCATCAAGTAATATACTTAGATTAAATTTTTCTACTGGAGTTACAACTAATAGTGCAAATAAGGTACCTGTAACTATTAGTAATGATGCGGGAGTTACAAACTGAAATTAAATTATGAAATCTTTTTATTTTATGTCTGGTCTTCCAAGATCAGGTTCAACTTTATTAACAGCACTACTCAATCAAAATCCAGAAATACACGCATCTACAAACTCACCACTTTTGGATACAATACATTATACTGAAGAGTATCTTTTATATAATTCTGAACAATACAAAGCACACCCAAAACCAGAATGTGCTCATAAAGTATTATCATCTATACCTCATAATTATTACTTCAATACTCCACAAAATACTATTATTGATAAATCTAGAGGTTGGGTCAATCAAATACAACATATTCAAGATTACATCACTCCAGAACCAAAGATTATTTGTCCAGTCAGAGACATACAAGACATTATATCTTCATTTTTAAATCTCATTTACCATTCCAAAACAACTTCTTTTATTGATGAAGGACTTATTAAAAACAATATAGAAATCAGTAATGATAATCGTGCTGATTATCTAATGTCTCCTCAAGGTATTATTGGAATGTCCTATCATGCACTTACAGAAGCATTTCATAAAGGGAACAATAAGTATTTGTTGTTAGTTGATTACGATAATCTAGTAAATAATCCACAACAGGAATTGAATAAGATTTATGATTTCTTAGAACTTCCAAGATTTACTCATACTTTTGAGAATATAAAACCAAAATTTGATGAGAATGATGAGGTTTATAAGTTAGAAAATATGCATACCGTAAGAAATAAGGTAGAAAAAATACATCGTGATAATTCAAAGTTCTTAAGTGAGTATGTAATCAATAAATATAATCATATGGAGTTCTGGAAAAAGAGAACTCAAAGATATTCTATTTTTGGACTCTGATGGCAGTATTTTCTCTACAAGAAGTCAAAAAACTACAGGTTCAAAACGTAACTGATAATAACTTTGAAAGTTGGCCAGAAGGTGCTACTTATGGATATATTGCTGGCGGAGGAAGTAACGTACCTTCATATTTTTCTATTATTATAAGACTTGATTTCTCCAATGATAGTTTTAGTACTCCTGGAAATAATTTACCAACAGGAATAACGCAGTTAGCAGCAGTTACAAACTAAATAAGTTATCTACATCATTATGATATGAAATCTGGAGCAACTGAAAGTTCTTTTTATTATCTCAATCAATATTATTCTTTTCCAAATAATGTTGAAGTTTCAAGAAGTATTGAAGTCTTAGCACAATCAAATAAGAAATATAAAATTCTGTGGGCACATGACAATTGTGACCAACCACAACTATTAAGACTTCCCGAACTTGTATCGCAGATTGATTTAATTGTCTGTGTATCAAACTGGGAAGCAGAACAATATATCAAATATAACCGAGCACCTGCAGAAAAGATTGTAGTCATTCCAAATGGTGTTGCAGATATTTTTCATCTCAAATCACCAAAATCTAAGACAGCAATTTACTTTTCTGGACCACACAAGGGCATTGCACCACTTCCAAAAATCTGGAAACAAGTCATTAAAAATCATCCAGATGCAAAGTTAAAAGTATTCTCTTCCCATAATCTTTACGGAGAAGAATATGAACAACACTTCAAAATACCAGAACACTTAGAGGCAATTGAAGAACTGAAGTCTCTTCCTGGTGTAGAGTATTCTCCTTGTATTGACCGAGAACAACTTCTTCCTCACGTACAAGATGCTGCATTCTTTGTGCACCCTAACGTCTGGGAGGAGACATTCTGTGTATCTATGGCAGAGGCAATGGTATGCGGATGCTATCCAATTACAAGCGATATAGGAGCACTGAGAGAGGTCTCATTCAATCGTGGTAAGTATATTCCTATGGTTGGAAAGAATACTCCAGTTGGTTGGGAACCATCTCCAAAGTTTGTGAATGAATTTGCACAAGAACTTTCAAGATGTTTTGATTTCTTCGATAAAGAACCTCAGACATTTTATGCTGCAACAAAAGAACTTTCTCAAATCACAAAAGAAACTTATGACTGGAAAAAGATTGCAGCAGTCTGGAAAAATTTAATACAAGGTTTTTCAAAAGAAGAACAAGAAAGACCGAGATATTATTGTATGGTGGACATGAAGTGTTCTCAAAAATATACACATCTTGCATTAGACACATTTTTCAGAAATAGCATTTTTAGAAAACAAGACAAGTTTTTCTTGATTGATAATGATAAATCATTTACTAAGGACTATGAAAATATTACAGTAATCTCAAATGTTTCTCCAAAATCTTTTGCTGAAAATATGAATTTCATTCTTAAGCAAGCAATTATGGATGGTGTAGATTTTGTTGGATTGAGTAATGATATTGTCTTTACAAAAAACTGGAATCAAAATTTGGGCGACTTAAATTCAATTTCAATTCCATTATGTAATCAACATCTAAATGGTGATTGGATAAAAAATGAAATGGAACTTGAAGAATTTGTTGGAAAAGAAGAATCCCTCAATCAAATTGCCTCTCAAATTACGTCAAACATACCAAATATAGCACCAAACTTGATCAAAGCATTTTACTGTTTTTATATTCCACATGAAGTCAGTTCAAAGGTTGGATTATTTGATGAAGAATTTGGAAAAGGTGGTGGTGAAGACATAGATTATACATTGAGATCTGAGCAATTTAAATATGAAACAAAGTTTAATCTTCAGTCATATCTACTTCATTTTTCTCATAGATCTTTGGATTATGAAACAACCGAAGAAAAGGATTCAAGAACCGAACAATTATATAAACATTTTTGTAAAAAATGGGGAAAGGAAGTTGCGGATAAAAGATTATCTCTTGCAGTAACACAAAGATTTGCACCATAAATACAAACAACACTATTAGTTTAATTGGATAAGTATGTCTAACAATTATGAAGCAATTGCACTTGCAACATCTAAAGAAGTTTTAGATGATAATAATGAATTTATGCTTAAGGTTCTTCAAGAGGCAACTCGTTGGGAAGAAAGTGAAACGGAACTAGCACAAGGTCGTTCAGATTTTCAGATTGAAAAATTTATTATTCATGACAACTTTACGATTCCATCAGCATTTAAGGCAGCACTTATCAATCGTAGAAGTGTAGCGGAAGGTCTTCTACAACAAGTCATTGAAGCAAAGAGATCGGCAAGAGAATTTCATTATAAGTGGGACGGGAAGGATAAGACTCAACCAATTTGGTGGAAAACTCGTGAAGGTGGTGAACAACTATGTTGGTATGATATCGATGAGTTTCATTTTCACCGTATGCTTGAAGGTTTGAATCGTGGATTTAAAGCAGCAGTAGAAGAACTTGAATGTTTTGATAAATTGATTAATCGTTTGATTGAATTGAATGGTGGTAAATTAGTTTCAAGAGATCAATATAATGAAGATCAACCAAATTACTGGGAACGTCGTCTTGCTAATCAATCTCTTGATGATTTACTTGCCGCAAGAACAGGCGTGAATGCTGGTAATATTCGCTCTATGCGTCGTGCAAGTGCTCCTACAGTATTGACTGATGATGTCAATCGCATCAAAGGTAGTTTTGGCGATCCAAACAATCCTATGGACTTCTTGAATAATCTTCAGCAAGCAGTTTCTGCAGGCATTGAAGAAATTACTGGAATGGATCAACAACTTATTCGCGGTGTTGAAGAGCAAGAACAAAAGCAAATTCCACAATCATTATTTAATCCGGACCTTAAAGTAGAGTAAAAATCAATGGCAGTAGTCGGAGATGTATTTGGATTAAATTCGATTTATGATAAACAAGTAGAAAATGTAGATAATAATAACTTTGAAAGTTGGCCAGAAGGTGCTACTTATGGTTATTATGGTGGCGGACTACCACCACCAACAAAGAATAATGTAATATCAAGACTTGATTTCTCCAATGAAACTGTAAGTAATCCAGGAAATAATTTACCAACAGTAAGATCTAGTTTAGCGGCAGTTTCAAGTAGTTCTTATGGTTATTTTGTTGGTGGTGTAGATCCACTAGCACAAATCAATACAATCACAAGACTTGATTTTTCTAATGAAGTTGTAAGCGACCCTGGAAATAATCTAACAACAGAAAAATCTGAACTTGCAGCAACCTCAATTAGTTCTTATGGTTACATTGGTGGTGGACGTAATGGACCACCATCATATTATAGTACAGTTGATAGACTTGATTTCTCTAATGAAACTTTAAGTAATCCCGGAAATAATTTAACAACAGCAAGATCTAATTTAGCGGCAGTTTCAAGTAGTTCTTATGGTTATTATGCTGGTGGATATAATGGCACAAATACGATTAGCACAATTACGAGACTTGATTTCTCCAATGAAACTGTAAGTGATCCTGGAAAGAATTTACCAACAATAACATCTCGATCTACAGCAACCTCAAGTAATTCTTATGGTTACTTTGGTGGTGGTTGGATACCATCTCCTACCAACCTAATTAGAAAAATTGATTTTTTTAGTGAAACTGTAAGTGAACCTGGAAATAATTTACCAACAGCAAGAGATTCTTTAGCAGCAACCTCAAGTAGTTCTTATGGTTATTATGCTGGTGGATATTCATATACTAACCTAATTCAAAGACTTGATTTTTCAAGCGAAACTGTAAGTGAACCCGGAAAAAATTTATTAACACCTAATTCTTATGCAGCAGCAGTCTCTGGAGGCAAATCATTTTATCGTGCCAAAGGATTTAAGACTTATGGTTATCTCAATGGTAGGTATGGAAGCACTCTAAATTCCGACATGTATAGATATGATTTTTCCACAGAAAGTTCTAGTTCAATACCCGCTAAAGTACATACACCATCAGCATATCTTGCAGCAGTTTCTAATAATTTTTATGGATATTATGCTGGAGGAAATCCGTCTAACGTAATTACAAGATTTGATTTCTCTAACGAAACTGCAAATAATTCCCAAAATAATTTGCCAACATCCAATAATACTATGGGAAATTTGTTCAGTAATTCTTATGGATATTTTGCTGGTGGTCCTAACAATTGTACAATTGTAAGACTTGAATTTTCTAGTGAAACTGTAAGCCTTCCTGGAAAAAATTTATCAGAAAATAGATATAGAGGAGCATCAATTTCAAATAATTCTTATGGTTATTTTGGTGGTGGTTATGTTTTTCCATCTCCTTCATATTATTGTTCTATCAGAAGACTTGATTTTTCTACAGAAACTATAAATGCTCCAGGAAATGATATGACTTTTAGTTCTGGATGGATAAAAGCAGTTGGAAATAATTCTTATGGATACTTTGGTGGTGGTTATAATAGTCCACCACTTTTGTATAGATGTAATATTTGTAGATTAGATTTCTCTAATGATACTGTATCTGATTCTGCAAATAATTTACCATCTATAAAATATAGACATGGTGGGTTATCAAGTAATTATGGTGGATATTTTACTGCAGGAACTAATTATTGCACTATTTTTAGACTTAATTTTTCCGATGAAACACTAACAAGTGTTCCTGATTTTGGTTCACCTAGTGCATTAAATACAATAGCAGAGGTTGTAAACTCAAACTAAATAAAGCATCCACATTATTCTATTATGAATGATATTCTTGCTAATGTTTTGATTCAACCTAAAGTTGTTACACCAGAAGGGTTAAAGTTTTTAACTGATTATATGAGACAATCTCATAAAGAGAGAATGTCTGTTTTTGATGCCGAAAGAAGTGATAAAACAAGACAGAGAGAATCAAAAATAGATAAGTCAGTAAGAGATGTAGAGTGTGCTGACTTAATTCCAGTCTTTCCTCAAGTTAAAGATTTACTTGATAATGTAGTAAAAAATGTGATTAATCCTTTCTATGGATTTGAGGTAAGAGATAGTGAAGAACCACAATTACTTTGTTATAGTCCAGGAGGACACTATAAACCTCATAATGATGGAGAAGGTTTATGGATAAATCCTGATGGAACTCAAGTATGGAAGAAGACAATAGACAGAGATATATCTACTGTACTTTTTTTAAATGATGACTTTGAAGGTGGTTATTTTTCTTTTCCAGATTTAAGAATTAAAATTAAACCAGAACCAGGACTTCTTGTTTGTTTTCCATCATCAAGATGGTATACACATATGGTAGAACCTGTTACTTCTGGTAATCGTTATACTCTTGTAACTTGGATGAGAGTCAAAGGATTCAAGACAAAGGATGAGGTTGATAAAGAGATTGCCGATAAATACGGTATAGAGGTTTATTAAAAAGATGTCTCAATTAGTTAAGCATTATTGGATTAATCGTGATACTGGTGCATGGGCAACAGACACTCGTTTTGGTTTGATGATGCCAAATATTAGAGGATTGGAAACTCAACATCAATTAATAGACCAAAATGACATTCCATTTTTTCTATCACATGTTCCAGAATATTTTCAGTATGAGATTACAGTAGGTAGTAATGAATTGGAAGATTATCAAAATAATTCAAACATTACTATTGTAAGCACTGCCGAGAGACAGGTTGAAGAAGAAATTATAAATCCAGAATCTCCTGATCAACCAACTGAAGATTTTCATACAGTAACAGTTTATGATATAGTTTATAGAGAACCATATGTTCTTCAAGAATCTGAAGGTCTTTCAATACTAACTCAAGAGCAATGGGATAATGAAATAACTTCTTTTGATAATTGTCAGAAAGAAAAAAGATATAATATTCTCAGAGTTAATCGAGATAAAATGCTTAAACTTACCGATTGGATGGTGACAAAAGAATTCGAGCAAGGAAATACCTTAGATGAAGATTTTAAAACTTGGAGACAAGCATTAAGAGTACTTCCAAATTCTGATACTTTTCCAACCTCATACCCATCACTTCCAGTTAATTTGCAAGGTAATGAGGAGTTGGTGAAACTAACAACTACATTTGATCAAGTAAGAAGTATTAATATGATTAATGATCCTCTTCCACCACTTCCAGAAGAAGAATCACCTGCTCAATAATTCATAACACTTTTGATTTTTATCATATGCATATTCTGCACAAGGACCATTTTTTCTTACAAAGTGCAGAAAGAGTTGCATAAATCTGTCATTTGGATGAGTTCTTAATGGACTTCTCCAATGAGGAACATCTATTCCAAGATAAGCAAGTCCACATCCTACAGGTGTAACTACAGATTGTTTGTTTCCTTCTAAATCTTTAAGTTTAATAGGCCAAGCAGCATCTCCACAAATATTCATCGTTACTGATATTTCACAAGATGGTCTATCAGTATGACAGTTCATCCATCCTTTATTGTGATATGTTGTAGAGAACCAATACGAAGGTATGAGTTCTTCACCAACTAAATTCTCTAGGAGTGGTTGAATTCTTTTCATTACAAAAGCACATGCCGGTGGAGCATAGCATGTTAATACATTGCCTCTTTCTGGATCAAAGTGTGTTTTAAGACCTCCAAGATCTCTTACAGCCCCAGTTAAGTTCTTATATTTAATTTGTATTGCTTCTTCTTTTGTAATTATATCTGGAATATAATACCAACCTTTCTTTAAAAACGAAGAACTCATAGTTACTTTATAATTATTAATATTATGTATCTTTAACCGGGACAAAGGTAGTCTACTTGGTTTTCTAAGGTTTGTCAAGTTGACATTGGGACCTTATCAGTGCTATCATATATAGTGAGTGTAATGATCAAAGTACTAAATTTAAAAATAATTTTTTGTTATATACGAGCAATTTATGTCTGAAAATTTTGTAAAACTTGCCTTAGAAAATGGTGGATCAATTCACCCACTTTTAATTCCATCATCAGAATTGAGGGGACCTGCTATTACGAATCCTTCAATTTATAATGATAACGGTAGAATTATTGCAAACCTTAGGAATATTAATTACACTCTCTATCATTCAGAGAAGAAAAAATTTGAACATCATTGGGGACCACTTGTTTATATTCATCCAGAGGATGATCTCCGTTTACGTACCTGGAATATTGTATGTGAACTGGACGAGAATATGAATATAAAATGGTATCATCATATTGATACCTCCAAACATCCTGATAAAGAACTTTGGGAGTTTGTTGGTCTTGAAGATGCTAGACTTGTAAGATGGGATGGAAAATTATATGCTTGCGGTGTTCGACGTGATCTTGACACCATTGGCACGGGAAGAATGGAGTTATGTGAAATTGAAATTACTGAGAATGGTGTAAAGGAATTAAATCAAAATCGAATTCCTGTTCCAGGACATACTGGAGATGCTGGATCTTATTGTGAAAAAAATTGGATGCCGATTTTGGATATGCCATACCACTTTGTAAAGTGGACTAATGGTACTGAAGTTGTTAAGTATAATATTGAAACTCAAACCACCGATCAGGTATTAGTTAAAAACTGGAGAGATCTTGGATGTATAGATCTTAGAGGTGGATCTCAAGTTATTCCTATGGGAGAAGAATATAGGTTTTGCCTTAATCACGAAACTTATCTTTTCCGTAGTCCAGCGGATAGAAAAGATGGAACGTATCGTCATAGGTTTATTGTTTGGGATAAAAACTGGGATATTGCAAAAGTCTCTAAGCAATTTGCATTTTTAAATGCTGAAGTTGAATTTGCAGTTGGTATGTGTGAATATAATGATGATTATTTAATTACATTTGGATTTCAAGATAATGCTGCTTATGTATTGAGAGTTTCTCAAAAGTTTGTTCAAGATTTTATTTTTGAAGATTAAGTGTATGAAAATTTCTGTAGTTTTTCTCAATCTATTATCCAGAGATGTAATTTTAACTCATGATTTTATCTTAAATGATTTACTAAATGGGTACGAAAAAGATGTTGAGTATTTAAATGCTGATCAAATACACGATAAAAAGTTTGATGTACTAGTTTATAGTTGTAGGCAACCAAATGTTGAAGTTCATTTTGGATATGCACCACCATTTGAAGTAGTTCTAGAGGTTGTCAAAAAAGTAAAACCAAAGATTATCATTCAATTATCGGATGAATTCTGGCAAGAGAATAATAATATCCACAATTCACTTGCAAATCACTGTGAGTTGTTTATAAAAGAGCATTTTCAGTGGAATCAAACATATACAGAAAATACAATTCAAAAGCCTTTAGGATACTTGAATGATTTTCCTGTAGATTTAGAAAATGTAAAACCAATTAATGATCGAAAATATTTTTGGTCTTGGGTTGGTTACTTAAAAGGTGACAGACAAGAAATGATTAATAATTTCTTGCGAATTTGGTACCATATTTGCGCATCTAATGGTGGATTATCTCAACCAGAAATACATGAAATTTATAGTAACTCTAAATTCATCCCTATCGGAAGAGGAAATTCATCTATAGATTGTTGGAGAATTTATGAAGCGATTGTTTGCGGCGCTATTCCAGTCATAGTTTCTTATGATGATGAAATTAAATGGTCTTTCCAATATAAAGAAAAACTTCCTGCAATATTTGCTTCAAATTGGAAAGAGGCTGCAGATAAATGCATACATTTATCTGAAAATCCTCAAGCGATGATTGATAAGCAACAAGAACTTTTAGATTGGTGGAAAAATACCATAGATTATACCCGAGAAAAAATTAAGAATGTGTTTGATAAACATTCTATAACTGCTATATGTTCTTGCAAAAATAGATCCAATGCTTTACACATATCTCTTCGTTCTTGGTTAAACTTCAATGAGATTTCTGAGGTTATAGTTGTAGACTGGAGTTCGGATAAATCGTTAGAATATTTAACATCTTGGGATAATAGAATTAAAGTAATCTCTGTTCCCGATCAAGAATACTTTAATCAACCACAACCACTTAATCTTGCGGCATCATTATCTACAAGTAAATATATTCTCAAAATGGATTGTGATTATATTTTGAATCCGTATTTTAAATTCTTTGATAATAAAGAATATTTGATTGATGATGATTCTTTTGTATGCGGACAGAATACAATTGATATAGGATTTGATCCATATTACAAATATCTGTTTGGTTTTCTGTATGTCTCCAAATCAAACTTTATGAAAATAAATGGATTTTCTGAAAGATTTTGTAAATGGTATGCTTCAGAAGACCAAGATATTATGATGAGATTAGAAAATCTTGGATTGAAAAAACGAGGATTAGATTATGATCATAACGTCATTCATATACCACACTCGGACAAAAAAAGAACAGAAAATTTTGAAGCAAAGGTGACTGAAAAAGGATATGAAGATGATATAAAAGAACGAATGAAGCACAGGGGATTTTCTGGACAAGAACTAGAATGGCAAACTGATTTTTCTTTAGCACAGATGCATGTAAATGTAAATCAAGGATGGTTATCTAAAATGAAAGAAGATTACGTTTGCGCAGACCCAATGACAAAATGGGAAGTAACTGAAGTAAATCCACAGTATTTTATTGCGAAAAAGGTATGACAAAATTAAATAATTTTCCCACATCTTATTACCTGTCTCTCGAAGAATCTACGGAGCGTCAAAAAAATATTGAAAAACAGTTTTTAAATTATGGAATTCATATTAATTCTTTAATATCTAAAAGGTTTTCAGAATCTGAAGATGTTGTTACAGGAGAATACTTATATCAATTAAATTCTGGAACTGCTGGATGTTGTGTTTCACACCTAAAAGCAATTAAAGAATGGTATGATAATTATGATGATGATTATGCATTTTTTTGTGAGGATGATCTTAGTTTAGAGACAATACCTTACTGGGATTTTACCTGGCAAGAATTTATCAATTCACTTCCAGACGATTGGGATGCCGTACAGTTGTTAACTATACGCAAAGATTTTGGAGATTTTAAACTTAGAGAAAGGTATTGGGATGATTGGAGTGCCACAGCGTATATTATCAAAAGAAAGTATGCTAAAATACTTATAGATACTTACATCAAGGGGAATGAGTATTGCTTAGAAATACCAAATTCTTCTGTAATGCCTTTGATCGAAAATATTCTTTTTACAACTCTTGGAAAAACATATACTGTTCCATTATTTGTTGAAGAAATTAGTTTTGAATCTACCTTTTCGAAGGATCAAGACGATGATGTAAATGCGGGGCAAAAAAATAACCATTATCATGCAAATAAACAAGTTTTAGAATATTGGAAAGGTAAATTTATTGATGAAACTATCATGATAAATCAAAACGAAAGTCTTCAGAATCTTATTACTGAATTTTCTTTAGATACTGAAAATGCACTTAATAATTTTAAATTGGGTGTTTGGTATGAGAACAACGGGCATACAGCACCTGCACTATCTTATTTTCTTAGATGTGCAGAAAGATCTGAAAATGAACATCTTGCATATGAGGCATTAATTAGGGCATCATATTGTTATCAGAAACAGGGAACTAGGGATGGTAGTGCAAAATCACTTCTTGAGCAAGCACTCTGTTTAATTCCATCTCGTCCAGAAGCATACTTTCTTTTAAGTAGGTTTGCCGAAGTGAGACAATGGTGGCAAGATTGTTACATTCAGGCCAATAATGGATTGATGTATGCTGATTTTGAATCTCATCCAGATCTGATTACTGATGTAGAATATCCTGGAAAATATGGATTGCTTTATGAAAAATCACTCGCTGCTTGGTGGTGGGGAAAGTCTGAAGAGAGTAAAGAAATTTTATTAGATCTTATAAAAAATTATCCACTGACTAATGAATACAGGTCTAAGGTGGAAAGTAATTTAAGAAATATTGGAGTAGACACTGCAGAATATTTTAAACCAATTCCAGTTATTGGTGTTCCAATCGTAAATGGAATTCATTGGTTGCAAAGATTAATTGACAGTATCGACTATCCCGTTAATGAACTATGTGTTATTAATAATAATGGTAGGGGAGAACTTGACGAAGAATTGGAGAAGTTGTCTAAATCATCACATAGATTTATTAAAAAAATTACAGTTTGCAATCTTCCATCAAATATTGGATGCTCTGGTGCTTGGAATTTAATTATTAAATCTTATATGATGAATCCTTATTGGATTATTGCAAGTCATGACATTGCATTTACTCCTGGATTCTTGGACACTATGGTAAGAACATCTGAAAAAGAAGACGTTGGAGTTGTGAAAGGTAAAGAATTTCAGTGGGATTTATTTTTAATTAAAGACTGGGTAATTCAAGAATGCGGATTATTCGATGAGAATTTTTATCCAGCATATGTTGAAGATTGTGATTATCACATTCGTCTTATGCTGAAAAACATAAAAACAGAATCTCTTGATAATGACTATCTTCATGGTGATGTAGATTACAAAACAAGTGGATCTCAAACTTGGAGAACCGATTTATCTTTAAAAGAAAAGGTTGATTACTCTCACGATTGTAATATGTACTACATTGCAGAAAAGTGGGGGAATAATTGGAGAGATTCTAATTGGGAGTATCATCCACATCAATATCCATATAATAATCCCAGTATCCCAATTACATATACTACATATGACTTAAAATTTGTACGTAGAAAAAATATGGGTTTTTAAAAAACTAATATATAATAAAAATTATACTCTTTACCTCAATTATGAATTTTACAGTTTATTCGAAAGAAAATTGTCCTTATTGCTATAAAGTTAAACAAGTCTTAGAAATGACAAATAGTAGTTTTGTCGTATATACTTTAGACGAAGACTTTAGTAGGGATGAATTCTATTCTGAATTTGGAAATAATACAACATTTCCACAAGTATCTTGTGATGGTAAAAAAATAGGAGGGTGCGTTGAAACGATTAAATTTCTTAAGGAAAAAAAAGCTGTCTAATGCTGACATAAATAACTTTAACCACAAAAAAAATCGTGGATTTGAATTTATACTCACTGGAGGAAAGAAAAAAAGATCTAAACCCTTTGGAATAATTTTTCAAAAACTGATTTGTTTCTTTAATAGAAAAATACAAATATACTTTGAATTTACATTAAATGTGACAAAAAATCAGTAGTTTCTGGAGATAAAAAATGTTAGCAATTAGTTTAGTATTTGGGTCATTCTTGACAATAATGTTTTTTATACTTGGAATATTGGGGGGTTGGGCTGCCAGAGAGTATATGTTAAATTATCAGGAGAGGCCAAAAATGCATCCTGAGTTTTATGATAATCATGGAAATGTTATTCCTGATGAAGTAATTGCCTTTAGATTTGAAAACGATTATGAGCACGAAGACACAGATGACGAAGACACCTACTAAAAAAGTATCAACTAAAAAAGTTGTGGTGTCCGAAAAACCAATTCAAGAATTACCTTCAAATCCTTTTTTGTTTGAAGTTTTATCTCTTGTTGATAAACAAAGATCAACAGTTAAAAAAATTCAAGTCTTACAAAAGTATGATGATCCATCATTGAAAACTATATTAGTATGGAATTTTGATGAGAGTATTATTTCTCTACTTCCGCAAGGAGAAGTTCCATATTCAAATGTTAGTGAACAAAATTCTTTTAGTGGAACATTGAGTGAAAAGATTAATGATGCCGTATATAAAATGGGTGAACTAAATTCCCAATCAATAGGGGCAACTGATCAAGGTAAATCAACTATTCGTAAAGAATATGTAAGATTTTATAATTTTGTAAAAGGTGGTAATGATAGTTTAAGTTCTCTTCGTAGAGAGACTATGTTTATTAATATTTTAGAAGGGTTACATCCTTTAGAATCTGAAATTTTATGTTTAGTTAAAGATAAAAACCTTCAAAGTAAATATAAAATTACTAAGGACTTGGTATCAAAAGCGTATCCAGATATTCAGTGGGGCGGTCGTTCTTGATATGGGAAAGTGTATTAATATTATTCACGTAAATTGTGATCCATCTTTTGCTAATGATAGTTCTTTACCAAGAGATTCCTATCTTGTAACTTATGGTGACAATCACGAGCAGAAGCATGATATTGTTCAGGGGCTCCAGTCTGATATATTTGACGAGTATTGGGACAAATATCGTGATTTTAGGGGAATGAAGTGGACAGAAGGTAAAACTAACCCCAAGATGTGGGGATATAAACCATCTGAAACCAAAAAGCGAAAGTGATTTCAAAAATGCTGGGAAAAAATCCCGGCAATTTTTTTGACCATTAAGATTTTATAAAATTGTATCACATTATACAGTCCGATGTTGCTAAATATGAGCGACAAGGGTTATAATACCCATACGTTCATTCACCATTCTCGAATGGCGAACGCAAGTAAGTCGCGGAACGGAGCGTTCATCCTATGCTTTCATTAGCACTCATCTTTTTTAGTCATGTCCCAGTGGAGAATTATCTTCGCTGTGAAGACTTTAATTGGTTGAGAGAGGGATTAGAAGAGACGACTCTTTTCACTCCTTTTGAAAAGTCTGATATTCTAATCCATTGGATGGAACATACTGACCCAGAATGTTTCCTACCAGAGGCATAGGACGCAAACGACTGAAGGAACGGGATCTTAAAAACATCTCATTTCTTTAGGAGTAAACCGATGAATCTTCTTAACCTTTACAGCAACAACACTTCTTATCGTGGTGTATCTTACGATCCCCATGCCAAGAAGGAAGTTGAAACCCACACCATTCTTGAAACCTATCGTGGTGTCAAGCATGAGGAAAAAGTGGAGGTTGCAAAATGAAGAACGTAGTTAAAGCAAATTGGCTCTCTGTCATCAAGGCAAAACAAGTCAAGGAACAAAAACTACACCAAGCGCAACTTTGTATGGCAGGTCACTGTACAACAAAGAGGTGAAAATGGATAACTATGTCTATCATCATGATGACATAGATAAAGATAGCAGACCACCTGCTTGTTACCAACTAACATATAGGGGGTGTAAGTATTGGTCTTGTTATCGAGTACACTTGCGACAATGGTTCGAAGACATGTTATCTTTTGAACCAATATTTAATCGGAGGGGTTGACTACCCCTCTTTTTTTGTGTAAAATAAATGGAGAGAATACATTCTTATGGACAAAGACAAACTAAAACTTATCGTCCGCAACCTTGAACTTCTGGTCGATTCCTTGAAAGCAGAATTATACTCTGATACTCAGAGTTATCTGAACTATGAGGATATAAAGGGTGGTTTACACGATTACGACGAAATCTTTGAGGACGACGATGGATACCCAGATTAATAGAGCAAAAAAACTTGTTAAGTTACTTGAACGACTTGTTAAGCAAGAGCATCTTTATACAGAAGAAAAAATTGTAGAGATGAAAGCACAACTACGAGTCGTCAAAGAAGAAATTGCAGAATTAGAAAAGAAAACTTCGAAAGGATTTGGTAAATGAGCGTAAAACTGATTAGTGTAACTCCTGATGCTGAGCAGACAATGGCATATGTTGCCCGTGTCTCAAACCCTAACAATCAGGAAAATCCTAACTATGCCAAACTTCTGGCATATTGTATTAAGCATAATCACTGGAGTGTGTTTGAGCAAGCATTTATGACATTGGAGATTGAAACTAATCGTGGTATTGCAGCGCAAATTTTGCGACACCGTTCTTTTACATATCAAGAATTTTCGCAACGTTATGCTGATACTAATCTTTTAAATGAGTATATTCCTATTCCAGATCTTCGCCGCCAAGATACGAAAAATCGCCAGAATAGTATTGATGATATTCCAGGATACTTGAAACTCAAACTCCAAGGAGAAATTTCAGAACATTTTGCGGCATCTAACGCCCTCTACAAGCGACTGTTGGATGCTGGTGTAGCAAAAGAGTGTGCTCGCTTTGTGCTACCTCTGGCGACTCCTACACGTATCTATATGAGTGGATCTTGCCGTAGTTGGATTCATTATATTCAACTTCGTTCTGCCAATGGTACTCAACAGGAACATATGGATATTGCACTTGCATGTAAAGATATCTTTAAGCAGCAATTTCCCGCAGTATCAGAGGCGCTTGAATGGGTTTAATACTTAATCTAAATAAATTATCTTGAATTCTTAACTTTATGGCAATTTATCCAATTATTCACAAAGAAACAGGTGAAAAAAAAGTTGTTGAAATGAGTGTCAACGACATTATGCAATGGTACAAAGACAATCCTGAATGGAAAAGGGATTGGTCTGAAGGTTGTGCAACTCCAGGAGAAGTTGGGGACTGGAAAAATAAACTAGTCTCTAAAAATCCTGGGTGGAATGAAGTATTAGATCGCGCATCAAAAGCTCCTGGTTCTCAAGTAAAAAAAATCTAGTATGGCAAGAAGAAAAAGAAGCAACATTGACCAACCAATTGGTGTTGGATTGACTGCTAAACAAATGAAGCGTAGAAAACCTTTAAGTTCTGATTATCTGATTGACGTTGATCCTCTTACAGACAATCAAAAACGTTTGTTTGAATCATACAATGATGATAAGCATATTGTTGCTTATGGTTGTGCTGGAACTGGAAAAACATTTATTACACTATACAATGCTCTTCAAGATGTTTTGGATGAGCAAACACCTTATGAGAGAATTTATCTTGTTAGATCATTAGTAGCTACAAGAGAAATTGGATTTCTTCCAGGAACACATGAAGATAAAGCAGATATTTATCAAATTCCTTATAAGAATATGGTAAAATATATGTTCCAGATGCCTTCTGATGCAGACTTTGAAATGCTTTATGGTAATCTTAAATCTCAAGAAACCATCAAGTTTTGGTCTACATCATTTCTTCGCGGTACAACTCTTGATAATTCAATCATTATTGTTGATGAATTTCAGAATCTTAATTTTCATGAATTGGATTCTATTATTACTCGTGTTGGAGAAAGTACAAAAATTTGTTTCTGTGGCGATGCTTCTCAATCTGATTTGCAGAAAACAAATGAACGCAATGGTATCGTAGATTTTATGTCAGTATTGCGTAAAATGCCATCATTTGATATAATTGAATTTGGTGTTCAAGATATTGTAAGATCTGGACTTGTTAAAGAGTATATTGTTGCAAAAATGGAAGCAGGATTTTAAATGGAAAAATCTTATGAAATATATTATTCTGCAACATTATTTGAAAAACTATAAAGGTAAAAATTAATGTTTAATCATGTTGATATTGATCTACCAAAACTTGAAAGAGAGACAGTAGATGGTATACGATATTATAAAATTCCAGAAAATGGAGAATTTTTAAAACTATTTTCTATTACTTCAGTCACAAGTCATAAGAATAGGCAATTTTTTGCAAATTGGCGTAAAAGAATTGGTGAAGAAAAAGCAAACAAAATAACTAAAAGAGCAACTAGTCGTGGTACTGATATGCATCTTTTAGTTGAACATCTTTTAAAAAATGAAAGTCTCCCAGAAGTTCAACCAATATCAGAATTTTTATTTAAAATTGCTAGGAATGATTTAAATCGTATAAATAACATTTATGCTCTTGAAGGTTCTCTATACAGCAAAGTTCTTGGAATTGCTGGAACCGTAGATTGTATTGGGGAATTTGATGGTGAATTGGCAATAATCGACTTTAAAACATCAAAAGAACCAAAACCTAGGGATTGGATCGAATATTATTTTGTTCAGTGTGCTGCTTATGCCTGCATGTTCTATGAACTTACAGAAATCCCCGTTAAAAAGTTTGTAATTATTATGTCATGTGAAAATGGTGAGTGTGTGATATATGAAGAATATGACAAATCAAAATATATCAAATTACTCACGGAGTACATCAAAGAGTTTGTTACCGATAAATTGGAGGAATATGGAAACAAATAAAGAATTAAACAAAGTAATAGAAAGTAAATTTTTAACGCCATCAAAATTTGCGTTTGAAATTGAAAAAATAGTAATTGAAGAAAATTTAAACTACATTGATGCTATTTGCCATTATTGTGAAAATAATGAAATTGAGGTAGAATCAGTAGCAAAACTTATTTCAAAATCTTTGAAAGAACGTCTAAAGTGGGACGCAACTCGTCTTAACTTTATGAAGAGAACATCAAGAGCAAAACTGCCACTCTAATAAATAAGATTATATTGTTTTAGAGCAAATGAAAACCTTCTCAGAGTTTTGTCATAACTTGCAAGAAGATAGAAATCAAAGATTTTATAATCAAATCAAGCAAGGAGCACTCGCTGCTGGTGCTTCTCCTGTAGAAGCTGATACTATCGCTGCTCAGGCATCTCTGGAGACTGGATATGGAAAATCTCCAAGTGGTTCCTTTAACTATTTTGGTCAAAAAGGAACTGGTCGTGAAAACACTTCTAGAATGCCAACAAGGGAAGTCATTAATGGTCGCAGTGTGAGGGTAAATGCAAACTTCAAAAACTATGATAGTCTAGACGCTTCTATTCGTGATAGAATGAACAAGTGGAGTTATAAAACTAGAGGAGCAGAGAGTGTTGAGGATGCTGCCAGAAGACTTCAAATTCCTGGTGGAGGTAGAATTCCTGGATCTAGGGAAATAAGTCATGGTGCTTATGCAACTGACCCCAACTATGCTTCAACAGTTGCTAGTATTGCAAGAACTTATGGTGGCGGCGGGGGAAGACTTCCATCTCTGAGATCAAGATCAAGATCAACATCAACAGCAACAATGAAACCAACTCAAAAAGGTGCTCTCAATTCCCCATCACCAACAAGAGTTCTTGCCAAATTAAAAGGCAAAACTGGTGAACTGAATAAATCTACGGGCAAATTTACGAAGAGGGGTTGGTCTTCTACCGAAGGTAGCAGATACAAAAAATACGGAGGAAAGTAATTCTTGAAATTTATTATGTCACCCTTTGAAACTTACCAACATTACCTTTCACTCAAAAATCACTTCACAAACCCAAAATACGATTTCTTTAAATATGGTGCGAAGACCCGTGCCAGTGTGACTTCTTTCAACAAACGAAAGGACAAATATTGGTTCGAAAAGACTTCCCGTAAGTATTCTGATAAGGAAGTCGTAGATTTTCTTGTGTCCAATTTCACTGCCACCGATAACCCACAGAACTTATGGATTGGGGAAATTATAAATTCTGGCGAAAGAAACTACGCCGAATGGATGAAACGACAACAGAGTTTGACATACTTGTTCAAAGAACAAAGCAGCGAATTGTTCTCGGAGAACGAATTAGAGAGTGTTTTCGACTGTTCGAAAGGTCATCCGCCCGTTCTAAAAATGTTCCTGGGCGGGAAAATTTCCCTAGAAACCCTGGTGATATATGATAAGATATTCCTGTTCGGGAATACGTTTGATAAGAAACTTGACGATCCTGTATGGGAAACCGTAAGTTTGAAATTAAAAAAATATATGCCATTCCTAAATATTGATGTGTTTAACTATAGAAAAATTTTACGGTCTATAATCAATGAGTAATTTTTTTGAATCTGATATTATTCAGGACGAATTGAAAGAAATTAATAAACTTCAAGAGGAAATTTACGGAAGTATTTTAACTTTTGGGGTAATGGATCGTGAGACTAAGATAAATCACATTGAGAAACTTCAAGTCTTGCTAGAAAAGCAGAGAGTGATGTATACTAGGTTATCTCTTTCGGACGACCCAAAAGCGGTTGAAATGAAAGAGAACCTACGCAAATCAGTTGTCCTGATGGGATTTCCATCAGAGACTGATATGCAAACTTTATTCAATAGTATGAACCAGACAATCGAATCCCTCAAAAAATATCTTGACAACTGAGGGAATCCTTGTTATACTATCCGAGTAAATCCCCCGAATCCAAACTATCCGAGGTATCTAACATGGCATTTGCCGATCTTAAAAAGCAATCTAAACTTGGTTCTTTGACTGCTAAATTAGTCAAAGAAGTAGAAAAAATGAATAATACTGGCAATTCCAGTGATGAGCGTGTATGGAAACTGGAATGTGATAAAAGTGGTAACGGTTATGCTGTTATTCGCTTCCTCCCCGCACCTGATGGTGAAGATCTTCCGTTTGTAAAGATTTATTCACACGCATTTCAAGGTCCTGGCGGTTGGTTAATCGATAATTGCCTGACCACTATCAATCAAAAGTGTCCTGTTTGTGAGCACAATTCTGGACTATGGAACAATGGAACTGATGCAGGTAAAGAAGTTGCTCGTAAACAAAAGCGTAAACTGACTTACGTCTCTAACATCTACGTTGTGAAGGATCCTGCAAATCCTGCTAATGAAGGTAAGGTATTCTTATTTAAGTATGGTAAGAAAATCTTTGATAAGATTACCGAAGCAATGCAACCTGAGTTTGAAGATGAGCAAGCAATTGATCCATTTGATTTCTGGCAAGGTGCTAACTTTAAACTGAAGGCAAAGAACGTTGCTGGTTATCGTAATTATGATTCCAGTGAATTTTCAAATCAAGGTGCTCTTCTGGATGACGATGATGCTATGGAAGCAATCTGGAAGAAACAGCATTCTCTTGCTGAATTCATCTCCCCAAGTGAATTTAAAACCTATGATGAACTGAAAAAGCGTATGGGTTCTGTTCTTGGAACTAAAACTTCTACTCGTATTGATGAAGAAGTTGAAGATGAAGAAGAGTACACTCGTGGTTCTTCTCGTGAACTCACTGAGGATCTTCGTCAAGAAATTAGTAACTTGAAACCAAGTCGTACTGCAACATCAAATGATGATGAGGACGATGACGCCCTCAGTTACTTTGCTCGTTTGGCAGAAGACTGATCAGGTGCTATAATGAGGGGAGTGAGACCTCCCCTCTTTTTTATGAAATCTGACTACCATATTGATAGGATTTCTAAGAAGGATGCTGAAGAACTTCTTCTAACCTATCACTATCTTAAAGATTATTCTAAGGGTTACAAATCAGGATATAATTATGGTTTGTTCCGAAAAAATGAGTTTTCTCCTTTGAATATTGGAGGACCAGTTGGAGTTTGTATTTTTACTGGACTTCCAGTACCAGAAGTGGCGCAAGGAGCATTTGGATTAGAAAGAAATGAACAAGAAGGACTCTTTGAACTTTCACGACTTTGCATACACCCTGAAACCCAACAATCAGAATATAATATCACTTCTTGGTTTGTTTCAAGAGCGATTAAACAGTTACGAAAGGATACTAAAGTTAAAGCAATCATCTCTTACGCTGATAACGATTTTCATACTGGCACAATCTATCGCGCTTGTAACTTTAAGTATTGTGGTCTTACAGAACCAAAAAAAGATTTTTACTATGCAGACGGAACTAAACACTCTCGTGGAAAAGTAAAAGGTGCTGAGGGAGAATGGCGTGAACGCTCCCGCAAGCACCGATATGTTATGACTTTTGATAAAAACCTTAAACTCTTATGGTCATAATATAGTATTTCTTGTATTTTCTGTCTTTATCAATGTTTCATTAACATACTCCGAGGACCTGTCATAGATTAAAGAAGTTCTCATATCTTTAATTACTTGTTTTAAATAACCAGGTTTAAGAACATATATTGTTCTTTTTTCATTATTTTTTCTAACTTCATATTCATAGTTACTTATTCCAACAACTGGTGGTGGACTAATATTTGATAATTTATTTTGTGGGTCTGGTATAGTAAAGTTTCCATCAACAACTTTTCCTGATGGAAGAATCAATCTATTTTCAGAATCTTTAACTTCGATAGTTTCGTAATGATGAATTTGATTTAAATTTGATCCATAGATTTCGAAACAGAAATCGTATAAGTCTTTATCTGATAAAGGCCATTGATCTCTTATGTTTGTTATTCCTGCACTAATCAATACTACCCAATCATACTCCGAACTATTATATAATTCTTTAGCAACTGTATCAGGTCTAGATCCATCTTTTATTTCATATTTGTTGAATAGTGTAAAAACATTTTGAAGATCATCTCTAAGTTTTGCTCTTCTGAACAAATTTTTAACAATTATATATTCATCAGAAGATAGTCTTGTATTTAATGGTGACTGATATTCTACGTTAGGAAGTTCTCTGAAATATGTCATTAGTAACCTACTCCTAGTTCACCTTCTCCTTGATTATAATCTTCAGCATATACAATAGATAATTCTTGAAAAGCAAGAGATAATTGTAAATGTACTGGGGTCGCATCTGAATATGTTGCGTATGTTCCCGATGCAGTATAATTAACTCCCATATTGACTAAGGCACATGGTTTGAATCGATGTAAGAATGGGTGTTCTTTTCCACCACTCATATATGACAATAGAAATACATTTGGTGATTTTATAAAAAATCCACCACCCGTAGATTCTGCAGATCCTTTACTTGCAGTCATATTTTGTTTGAATAGTCTAATTATCTTTTTAACCATATCAGATTCTGGTTTTGATCTGGGAATTAAATCATAAGAAAATTGAAATGGTGTTCTAATCGTAGTTCCACCAAATAAAAGTTCTACGTTTTGATTAACTACAGCACCTGTTGCTCTAGAAACTAGTTGATTGATATTTAATTCTCCACTGATTAATTGCTGTACTGCCAATCCTGCAAATGTTGCCGATGCTGCATTTTGCCCAGTTGCATCAGTAACAGCACCACCTATTTTATCAAGTGCTCCCTTCACAGCATTCAATCCAGTTTGGAGAGGTGTTCCAGATTTTATTACCTCCTGAGCACCAGACATTAATCCGCCGGAAACTGCATCTAAACTATTTTCTCCCCAACTCGTAGAATTAGAATCACTTATGTTTTGTGGTATCGGTAAAATAATAGTCTCTAATAATTTTTTATTATTTCTAATAGCCTGATCTGTAGTTCCTAAAGCAAATCCACTGCCAGATTGAGATAAACCAGGGGGTATGTATTCGACGATCTCTATCTTTAAATAATCGTCATTTATACCTATATTTTTTAATGGGTATCTTAATTGAGCCATTATTTTTTATAGTTATTTATCATCATCTTCTGATAAATTTTGCATAGGGTAATTGTCTTAGTGAATTAAATTCGTATAAAGATACTGGAAACAGAGGACTTGCTACTTCTGGATATGTATATTGTCTTATTTTTCCCCAATGATAATTGAATCCAAAAAATCCGTTCTCAGTTATGTCACCTGCAAGAATCAATGGATGTTGATCATATATGATTCCAGGTGTTTTTGCATAATAGATGAATGTGTAATATCCACCAGAACTAATGCTATTTGATTCATTATCTGATAAAGATTCTATAATTGCATCCATTAATTCTTCTGGAGTTTCACTACCATATAAACTATTAACTAATTTTTCTATCCTATTGTTGGGTCTATTTTGTAAATTTGGATTTGATCTTCGATAATCTATATCATTTTGAATTAAAGAAATTAATTTTTCTTTATTTAATTTCTCATACCCACCCGTTCTTCCAGATCCTTTTTCGGAAACATAATAAATTACATACGATTTTGCAATTTGAATTAATTCTTTTTTAGTATATTCGTTTAATGGTTTTTCGTGTCCTGTTAATGCCATTATTTGATACCTAGTTCATCTTCGGTTATTATTTTAAATTGCCATTGACGATCTTCACAAAATTCTTTAGCTGCTTTCCACTTTTCTTGATTTTTTACCCATTCAGTTACTTCAAAAATATATCCCTTTGTTTTCTTTTTTTGAACCTTTGGTTCTATAGTTTGTTTTTTTGGTTTTATTTCAATTATATATTTTTGAATTTTTCCATCACTTTGTCTCACTTTAACATAAAAATCTGGAAAATATTTGTGAATTTTTCCATCAAGTGGTGATCTATATGGAAGTGCTAGTTCTTCAGAACCCCACTCTAAAATATTTTCATTTAAGTCACAATAATTCATGAAACGTCTTTCCCACAAAGAACGATAAATGATATTAGTTGGATCTCCCTTATATTTTTTGGGATGTGATGGACTATATTTACCTTTGTATGACATCTAAATAGTTAATAATATAAACCTAATATAGGTATTTAGAGTGCCATATTCACGTAAAATATCCGATATTAAACCACTTTTTACAAATGTTGCTCAAACTTCCCACTATGAAGTTAAATTTGGTGGACTAAGTTCGGAATTATTATTTTATCTCTCACAAAGAGGAGTGGATGCGAGATTTATATATGAAGATTTGGGATTGCTTTGCTCATCAACAACTCTTCCAACATTTTCATTTGCATCTGGTGAAGTATATAATCATATAGGTGTTCAAGAAAAATTTGCACATTCAAAAATTTATGCTCCAATTAACATGGAGTTTTATGTTGATAAAAAATATAAAGTAATAAAATTTTTAGAGCATTGGATGGAATTTATGAGTAGTGGATCTCATAATCCAATAGATGGAATTTCTGGACCCATCAATCAGGGGCATGATGCATATTTTGTGAGAATGCAGTACCCATCATATTATAAGTCAAATTTTACTACTATAACAAAATTTGAGAGAGATTATAGGAGAGAACTTAACTATAATTTTATTGGACTTTTCCCAATAAGTGTCTCATCTATTCCAGTTTCATATAGTTCATCTAATGTTATGACTGTATCTGCATCATTTCAATATGAAAGATATGTTTGTGGAAAGATTAGTAGTCTTCCAATTTATCAAAATACTGATAATAATAAACAATCATCCACACCAAAACAATCGTCTACAGTAGATTCTTCAAAAAGATTAATACCTAGATCTCCTGGTTCAATACCTTCTAATGGAGTTGAATTATTTCCCTCCGATTTGACATTATATGAATCTTTATACGGCAAGAGGCAATAAATAAACATACCTGAATTTATGGGATTATTATGCCATTACCTGCCATTTCTACACCAACATATGAGTTGGAAATACCATCATTAAAAAAAAGCATTAAGTATAGACCTTTTTTAGTTAAAGAAGAAAAAATATTAATTATTGCGATGGAAAGTGAGGATTCAAATCAAATCGCTGAGGCAATAAAAACTGTTATCTCCAATTGTATTATAACTCGTGGAGTAAAGGTAGAGAATCTTTCAACATTTGATATAGAATATTTGTTTTTAAATATACGGGGAAAATCTGTAGGAGAGTCTGTAGATCTTTTAATTACATGTCCAGATGATGGAAAGACTCAGGTACCAGTTAGTATTAATATTGATGAAATTAATGTAGAAATTGGTGATGATCACTCTCGGGATATTCAACTTGATGGTAATTTATCGATTAGGATGAAATATCCTTCCATGAAAGAATTTGTGAAAACTAATTTTGCAAACGGTCAAGAAATTAGTGTTGATGATACATTTGAATTAATATGTTCATGTATTGAGCAAATTTATAATGAAGAGGAATCTTGGTCTGCTTCTGATTGTACAAAAAAAGAACTTATTGGATTTCTTGAGCAATTAACTTCAAATCAATTTAAGATGATTGAAAAGTTTTTTGAAACTATGCCAAAACTTTCCCATACAATAAAAGTTAGAAATCCAAACACTGATGTAGAGAGTGACATTGTAATTGAGGGATTGTCTAGTTTTTTCGCCTAGTTATGGCTCATGAATCTATTGAGTCATATTATAAAGTTAATTTTGCTCTCATTCAGCATCATAAATACTCTTTGACAGAGATAGAAAATATGATTCCTTGGGAAAGGGAAGTTTATATTTCCCTTCTTCAACAATATATTGAAGAGGAAAACCTAAAGAATAACGCTAATGGCTGAGGTTGATTTAAATTCAGTTGCTTCAAGTGGGGTAGATCCCATTACAGGATCTCCATTGTCTAAAGAAGTAAGACAGGCAATATTTAATAAAACGAGAATATCTGGCACTGCTTTTAATCGAGATAGTTTTATATCTCAGTATGTAAATGATAATAAGCAAAAATTAGAGTTAATACAAACTAATCAAGAGTCATTAATTGGTGTTAACACTCAAATTAACAATTTAAACCAGCAGATAGTAACTTTAAATGCTGGTCTTACTACTATTGCTCAATTACTCGAAAAAGATGCTGCTGGAGACCAAGCAAGACTAAATGCAGATCTGGAAAAAAATCGACGATATACTGAACAGGAAGTACGAGTAGGAAAAGAAAACGAAATTGAAAATAGAATCCAGGCAGCTCTTGTGGTACCAGTTCAAAAATTGGCACCAAAAGTTACTAACATGTTTGAAAATATTAAACGTTCTTTATTATTTTTATTTACCGGTTGGTTAACTAATGAAATAGTAAAATATTTTGATGCCCAAAATGAAGGTGATACTGATAAATTAACTGAAATTAAAAATAATATATTACAGAAACTGGGAATAGCGGGTGGAGTTTTATTTGCAATTAATGGTGGAATTGGATTAGCAATAAAGTTAATTGTAGGATTAACAGGTAAAATATTATCTCTTATTGGTAAAGTTATAACTGCTCCATTTGTATCAGGAATAAATGCAATTAGGCGGTTAGTTGGTGGCAATAAAAAACCAGTTCCTTCATCTTCTGCATCACCAAAGTCTTCTTCAACTCCAAAACCAACTTCTGGATTTTTTTCTAAGGCAACTTCTATTGCATCTAATGCATTTACTTTAGCCGCTGGAGGTATAGATTTTTTAGGTAGAAAATCAGAAGGACAAACTAATCTTCAGGCAGGCGCTGGAAGCGTGTCAAGTATGGCTGCTTCCAGCACTGCAATGAAAGTAACTTCTAAATTACCTCTTCCCGGAATTGTAAAATTTCCACTTACAATTGGTGCTGGTATGTTGGGTTGGGATATGGGGGGAAAATTATCCGATACTATGACTGGAGCGAATAATACTGAAAAATCCGAACCATCTACCACTTCTACTGCTGCAAATTCTACCACCACCACTTCTAATCCACCAAACCCAACTTCAAAACCATCTACCACTTCTACTGCTGCAAATTCTACCACCACCACTTCTAATCCACCAAACCCAACTTCAAATACAGTAACTCCTGTAACACCACCACTTTCAACACCACTAATAAAATCCCAAAGTTCTCAACCATCTCAGGAAACTAAGATAGAACCTCAAGAGAATTTGATGAAATCACAACCTTCCCTTGTAATACCTGAGGAAAAGGTTAAACAATATGAAAGAGCTTGGCAATACAAAGATAATCCTCTTGCTAGAGGGAAAATTGAAAGTGCTTGGTCAAAAATGAGTGATGATGATAAACAACAAGCAAAGCAATGGGCAGAATCAAAGGGGTATGATTGGAGTAAAATGCGGTTAGAGGAACCAAAAGTAACCACACAAACTAAAGAACCGGAAATTTCAGCAGTAACTAAAGAAGTTCCTAAAATTGATGTTTTACCAGAACCAAAACCAGATGTAATAGTTGCACAGCAACCACAACCAAAACAACAAGTATCTACTCAATCTCAACCAAATTATGATGAAAGTGTTACTGATGTTCCATTGATAAAATCGTCAAATCCAGATAATTTTTATATATTATATTCTCTTTTAAATTACAACGTGGTAATCTAAGATGGCAATATCAGATTCACTTAGATCATCGTTTAGATTTACTCAAAGTGCTAATAAATCTATTTCTTCAGCTAAAACAGAAATATTAAAATCCAATATTTCTGTCAATAAAATAAATCAAGTAATATCTAGTAATATAAAACTTAAGGAAACGATAGCATATAAGTCAAATATTTTAGATTTAAGACGTAGAGAAAATGAAAAAAGAAAAATTATAGAGGACAGAATCGAAGCATCTAAAGTTTCTACAAATACATTTAAAGCATCTGCATCTATGATTTCGAATAGTTCTGCAGGTCCTTTTCAAAGATTGCTTGGATTTTTGGGATTTATTACTGCTGGATGGCTTGTTGAAAATTTACCTACTATTATTTTTATAGGTAAAGAATTTATCTCTAGAGTCTATAAGATGGGATCTATAATCTCAAATTTTTTGGGAGGAATGATCACAATAGTACAACGATTTGGCACACTTCTTCATAGTGTGGGGTCGAATATTTTAAATTTGGATTTTACTGATCAATCCAATAGAGTAAGAACATCGCTTACTGAATTGAATGATGCGATAGAATCGGTAAACAGAGAAATACTGGAAGGATATGGTTTATTGACAACACCTTTGACTCAATCTATTGATACCGGTGAAGAGGCACCACTACCAGGTCAACCTGCACCAGATACTTTGTACCCTGAACCATATCAACCTGGAGAGACTAAAGAACCAGAAACTTCTGGTGGTAGAGTAAGTCCACAAGCAGTTTATTCATATTTAAGGCAAAAGGGAATTTCTCATGCCCATGCCATGGGTATTCTTGCAAACATTGAGGGAGAAAGTAAGTTTAGAGTTGGTGCAAAGAGTGGTGATGATGGTGGTGCTGGTGGTTTGTTCCAATGGAAGAAACCAAGAAGTGATAGAATGGCAGCAAATGTTCCAAACTGGCAGAGAAACTGGAAAGGGCAGTTAGACTATGCTCTAGTTGAGGATGCTGGTCCTGCATATTTGAAGACACAGTTTTCTTCACCAGAAGATGCGGCACAGTGGTGGATGGTAAAATGGGAGAGACCTTCCGAAAGAGTTAGAGGTGCAAGAAAACAGCAGCATAATGCATTTATTAGAAATTTTAAACCTAGTGGACAATCACAACCACCAAAAACACCAACACCAACACCAACACCACCAAGACCAGTATCTACTGGAACTATGAATCTAATACCACAAACCGGATCTGGTGGACTTATTCAGGGGGGATCTGGAAAAGGTGGTGAAACTACATATGCAACTCACTTTCATATAGATGCTAAAACTGCAAATCCAACTGCTCAACAGTTGGCAAATATTCGTGAAGTTGCTTTTAGAGCAGCAAAGGCAATGTTTGCTAGAGGGTCTTGGATTCATTTTGGTAATATTAAAAAAAATGCAGATAAAAATACCGACGATCAAAAATTAAAAGGTTTGATATCTGCAGAACAAAAAGCCCATGGTGCAAGAAGTAGTGCTGCTGTTGATATTCAAGAGCATAATCCAAATGTAAAACAAACTTTCCCATCTCAAGTAGGATCCGCAACTAAATTTCCGTTCGCTGTTGGTGAAGTTTATTATCGAGGTGGTTATGGTAGAGAAGCAGAAATTATCGGTACTGGTGGAATTACTGTATCGCATGGTGCCCCCGGATCAAAGGCAACTGAAGGTGTAAGTCAACAAAAAACATCTACTTTGTATCCAGTGGTAAAATCGCAAATACCACAATCAATAACTCCAGAAAGAAAGGGGCAGCAAATTGTTGTTGTTGATCCTCCAGCACCTACACCACAACAAGTGGTTTCGGCAACAATGCCAAAACCACAAAAACAAATACAGGGTCAATTTTTGAATGAACTTAATGTGTTAAATAGATTTATTAAACAAAAAATTCTACTAGATTTGTCTTATCTATAATGTCAACAAAACAATCCATATTCGAAGAGTTTTTTATAGAGTCTAATGATCGAAGTAGAACAGTTGACATTACTTCTGGTGTAATTTCTTTTGAATACTTTGAAGATATTTTTTCACCCACAATAACTGCAAAAGTTAAAGTAGTTAATACTGGAAATACAATATCATCAAAAGATAATCCAGATGGAAGTAAACAGTCTTTATATAATGGTCTTCCACTTCGTGGTGGTGAACGATTGGCGGTAAAAATTTCAGGAAATAGTAAAAATAATCCTGGACTAGATTTTTCAAAAAAATCTCAAGACTATTTTTATGTATCTAGTATTTCTGATGTCATTTCAGAAACTCAAAAAGAAAGTTTTACTTTGCATTTAGTCTCTAGAGAGGCAATTACTAATGAGACATCTAGAGTACCTAAAAAATATCCATCATCATCAAGTATTGATACTTCTGTTAGAAGTATTCTTTCCGATTATTTAAAAACTGACAAAATAGGTACAATTGATAAAACATCCAATAATTATGGATTTATTGGAAATATGCGGAAACCATTTACAGTTTTGGTGTGGTTAGCTTCAAAAGGAGTACCAGTATCTTCTGGAGATGGAACAGCAGGATTCTTATTTTATCAGACTAGGGATGGATTTCAATTTAGATCAATTGATGGATTAAATGATCAAGCGGCAAAGGCAACTTACACTCACAGTGAAGTTACAAATAATTATGACGATACTAATAAAGTTGATGATGACTTTAGAATTCTAAATTACTTAGTAGACAGAAATCAAAATCTAATTGAAAAATTAAGGATGGGGACATATTGTAGTCAAAGGTCTTATTTCAATCTTCTTAATTTTTCATTTACAAATAGTGTTTTTAAATTATCAGATTATTCAAAGAAGACTAATAATTTGGGGAGCGAATTGAAACTTCCAAAAATTTCAAATAGTTCTAATACTGGTCTTGGAGATGTACCAACAAGAATTATATCTCAAGTATTAGATATTGGTACTATGGAACAAGGTGTTTCTACTAAGGAAAATGCTGATCCTGGAAAATATCAATCTCAGGGATTGATGAGGTATAACGTGTTATTTACTCAATCTCTAGATGTTATGATTTCTTGCAATACTAATTTAAGAGCTGGTGATATTATCGAATGCAATTTTCCTAAAATTTCAGAATCTGATGCAAAAGAGTATGATCCAGAAACAAGTGGACTATATATGATAAAAGAATTATGTCATCATTTTGATGTCAATAGATCATATACATCTATGAAATTAGTTAGAGATACTTTTGGGAAAAAACAGCAAAAAAATAAATGATCGATCAAACATTAGTTAATAGTAATTTTGTAGGTAGAGATGGATTTAGATGGTGGATTGGGCAGGTACCACCAATAGAATCTAATGGTAAACAGTCTAGTGGTGGTGGATGGGGAAATCGCTGTAAAGTTCGTATTATGGGATATCATCCAGATAATCCTGTAGAACTTTCTAATGAAGACCTTCCTTGGGCTCAAGTGTTGTTGCCAACAACTTCTGGATCTGGGGCATCAAATTTAGCAGTCACCCAAAAAATTAGACCTGGAGATATAGTTTTTGGATTTTTTCTTGATGGTGATAACGGTCAACTTCCTGTTATTATGGGTTGTTTTGGAAGAACAGAAGGCGTCTCAACAAAAGAGTACAGTTCACCATTCACTCCTTTTACTGGATACACCAGCAATATTGATAAACCTAATGGGCAAGTATATCCAAGTGAAACTAATGAGCAAAATGCTAAATCACAAAAAAGTCCTAGAGATGTTCCTACTTCAGTTACTCAAAGATTAAATAATACCAAAAAGGGAAAAGATGAAATAACTTCTTATTCTGGAATTGGTAAAAAAATAGTTCTTGCAAATAGTTGTGATGATACTGCAGTTAAAGGTATAGTTTCTGAAGTTACAAATTTATTGGATAAATTTGAATCTGGATTAAACAAGGTAGCAAATTTTACAAGCGAAATAAATCGTTCGGTTGAAAAAATAGTAGGGATTGCTAATAATATTGTTGGTCAAATGTTTAATTCTTTGTTTAATAAGTTGATTCCAATTCTTCAAAAAGGATTGGATCTATTATACAAAAAAGTATATGCAGCAGTTTTGGCGGCAACAGGTAGTCCTATTGCCGCTCATTTGGCAGGTGTTGCTGCACAAACTGCAATGGTACCTCCTGTTAAACTTTTAGAAAAAGCAATTCCATGCGTTGCAGCAACAGTTGTAAATGGTCTTGCTGGAATGGTGAAGGATCTTCTTAAATCTGTTTTAAATAATGTTAAAAAGTTTGTTACTTGTGCTGGAACTCAATTTGCTGGTGCATTTATAAATGGAATCATTGATAAAATTCGTAGTGGTCTTTCTGGAGTGTTGGGTGGTGTAACTAAAATACTTAGCGCAGGATTTAATATTGTCAATATTCTTAGAAGTGGTATTGATATCATTAAATCTATAGGTGGTTTATTTGATTGCAACCAATCAAAGTCAAAGTGTCAGGGATTAATTAAAGAGTGGACTATAGGATGTGGTGCAAGAAGTAGCATTAATGAGAAATCATTATTTAAAGATATTGTAGGAGAACTAAATGCAACTAAATCAAACTTAAAAAATCTTGATTTTGATGTATTTAATGAAAAGAAAAAGAAAACTAAAAAAAATAAATCTTTAAAAGATTGTTATGTAGGATATCCAACCTCCTGTGATCCACCAAAAGTTAATATATTTGGTGGTGGGGGAGAAGGTGCAGAGGCATCGGTAATTTTGGGATCGTTTGCAAAAAATGAAATTGTTGATCCTGTTCTTGGTGGAGGTATAACCGCAAGTGTAATTGGAATCAAAATGAAGAAAAAGGGTAAGGGATATAGATACCCTCCTTTCGTAGAGATTGAAGATAATTGTAATCAAGGATATGGTGCTATTGCTAGATCTGTAATTAATGATGATGGAGAAATTGAAGACATTTATATTGTGTCTGTCGGAGAAAATTATCCAATAGGTAATATTGACCCATCATCCTCAATATCTACAGCAGACTTTACGGATTCTCCAATATATGGAGTATCTAGAGTAACTGTTGTTGATTCTGGATCGGGATATTCTAAGGGTGATTATGCTATCGATAACTATGGTAATAAGTATACTCTTAATATAGATGAAGATTTTGGAACCATAATTTCTGCAAACATAGAAGTTGGTATCCCATTATCAGAAAACATTGATGAAGAAAGAGAACTACCTAATGAAAATATAGTTCGTAGAACACCTACAATAAATACTAACGTAATAACTAGTGATTCGCCACCACCATCAATGAGAATCATATCTGAAACTGGAATTGGTGCAATATTAAAACCAATTGTTGGCGAAATTTCTACATCTCTGGAAGAAGAATCTCAAATAGGAGATCTGAAAATAATAGTTGATTGTGTGGAATAAAAAATGGCAGAAAGACCGAATTTAAATTGGGAATCTAGAAACATTTTTAGTCTAGGACCACAATTTAGAATTGAAAACAATAATCCTCAGATGGGATGTTCTGGGGAATCGGTGTATAATTTTTATTCAGTAACTGACAATAATGATGTTAATCTTTCTGGAATGACTGAAAGTGGTTTATATAGAATTTACAATGATCGTCAAATTGAAATTATAGCAGGTAATAAAGAAAAAAGTGATGGGGTTGATGTTGTAATTGCAGGCATGAATGGGGATGTTACCATTACCGCCATGCGAAATGGTTCTGTCAGAATTAAAGGTAAGAATATAATGATAGAATCTGATGAAGATGTTGATATTAAAGCCGGAAGAAACATCAGTCTTAATTCTGGATCAGGAAGAGTTGTTATGAAGGGAAATAAACTAGATCAGGATGGATTAACTGGAAATCTAGTGAAAAGTACTTTTGGAATGGACGTATTTTCAAAGAGTTTTGTTGGTGCTGATGTAGTTTCTGCAGCATTTGATATAGCAAAAACAAATGTAATAGGATTCTAATATGTCAGACGATATACAAGTATTTGGTCAAGAATCCTATTTTAACGAAAAAGTAACATTTTTTAAAAATATTACTGCACCAAATGTTCCCGAAAATTTACAATCGGGAAAATATCAAATTTCTAGTTTATGGGTTGAAGAAAATGAGATCTTAGAAGAAGGTCAACTCGGTGTAGAGTCTGATACAAATCAATTTAAATTTGGTGATGGTGAAACACCTTGGAATGATCTTCCTTATGCTTCTGGAGCAACTGGCCCTCAAGGAGTTCAAGGTGTTCAGGGGCATCAAAGTGCTCAAGGTGTTCAGGGAGTTCAAGGCCCTAGAGGATTATCTGGTGAGTTTGCTGGACAAGGTACTCAAGGACTTCAAGGACTCCAAGGTGCACAAGGACTTCAAGGACGCCAAGGTTCACAAGGACTTCAGGGAAATCAAGGACTCCAAGGTTCACAAGGACTTCAGGGAAATCAAGGACTCCAAGGTTCACAAGGACTTCAGGGAAATCAAGGACTTCAAGGAAATCAAGGACTTCAAGGAAATCAAGGACTCCAAGGTTTACAAGGATTTCAAGGACTTCAAGGACTCCAAGGTTTACAGGGACTTCAGGGAAATCAAGGACTCCAAGGTTTACAAGGATTTCAAGGACTTCAAGGACTTCAGGGAACATTAAGTAATTTCCAGGGTACTCAAGGACTTCAAGGACTTCAAGGTACTCAAGGAAATCAAGGAACCCAAGGAAATCAGGGACTTCAAGGACGCCAAGGTACTCAAGGACTCCAAGGATTCCAAGGACTCCAAGGACTCCAAGGACTTCAAGGACTTCAAGGACCTTTAAGTAATTTCCAAGGTACTCAAGGAAATCAAGGAACCCAAGGAAATCAGGGACTTCAAGGTGCACAAGGACGCCAAGGTTTACAAGGATCCTTAAGTAATTTCCAAGGCACTCAAGGAACTCAAGGAACTCAGGGTACACAAGGTCTTCAAGGTCGTCAGGGAAATCAAGGAGTTCAAGGTCATCAGAGTGCTCAAGGACGCCAAGGTGCTCAGGGAAGAATAGGTAATCAAGGAATTCAAGGATCCTTAAGTAATTTTCAAGGTGTACAAGGTCGTCAAGGTCCGCAAGGTCCGCAAGGTCCACAAGGTCCACAAGGCAGGCAAGGATCTCAAGGTGCACAAGGACATCAAAGTGCTCAAGGACGCCAAGGTGCTCAGGGAAGACTAGGTAATCAAGGACCTCAAGGACCTCAAGGATCTCAAGGATCTCAAGGACCACAAGGCAGGCAAGGACCTCAAGGTGTTCAAGGATTTCAAGGAAATCAAGGACTTCAGGGAAATCAAGGACTTCAAGGAAATCAAGGACTTCAAGGAAATCAAGGACTTCAAGGAAATCAAGGACTTCAGGGAAATCAAGGACTTCAAGGAAATCAAGGACTTCAAGGAAATCAAGGACTCCAAGGTTTACAAGGATTTCAAGGACTTCAAGGACTCCAAGGTTTACAAGGACGCCAAGGTTCACAAGGACTTCAAGGACATCAAGGACTCCAAGGACTTCAAGGACTTCAAGGACTTCAAGGTTCTGGTTGGCAGGGTACTCAAGGTCTTCAAGGACATCAAGGACTTCAAGGACATCAAGGACTTCAAGGACGCCAGGGTACTCAAGGAAATCAAGGTGCTCAAGGACGCCAGGGTACTCAAGGAAATCAAGGACTTCAAGGTGGGGGTACCCAAGGAAATCAAGGACTCCAAGGACTTCAAGGACTTCAAGGACTTCAAGGATCTTTAAGTAATTTCCAAGGTACTCAAGGACTCCAAGGTTTACAAGGACTCCAAGGTTTACAAGGACGCCAAGGTGCTCAAGGACTTCAAGGATCTTTAAGTAATTTCCAAGGTACTCAAGGAACTCAAGGTGCTCAAGGACTTCAAGGACGCCAAGGTGCTCAAGGACTTCAAGGATCTTTAAGTAATTTCCAAGGTACTCAAGGCAATCTCAGTAATTTCCAAGGTACTCAAGGAAATCAAGGTGCTCAAGGAAATCAAGGACTTCAGGGAAATCAAGGACTTCAAGGTAGTCAAGGTAGACAAGGTACTCAGGGGACATTAAGTAATTTCCAAGGTACTCAAGGAAATCAAGGTGCTCAAGGACGCCAAGGTTCACAAGGAGCTCAGGGAAATCAAGGAGTTCAGGGGCGTCAGGGTGCTCAAGGTTCCCAAGGTCTTCAAAATGCTCAAGGTGCTCAAGGACTTCAAGGATCTTTAAGTAATTTCCAAGGTACTCAAGGTAATCAAGGTTCCCAAGGACTCCAATCTTCTCAAGGAAATCAAGGAGCTCAGGGAAATCAGGGACTTCAAGGAACATTAAGTAATTTCCAAGGTACTCAAGGACTTCAATCTTCTCAAGGTGTTCAAGGTCGTCAAGGAAATCAAGGAGTTCAGGGAAATCAAGGACTTCAAGGAAATCAAGGACTTCAAGGAAATCAAGGACTTCAAGGACTTCAAGGACTTCAAGGATCTTTAAGTAATTTCCAAGGTACTCAAGGAAATCAAGGTACTCAAGGCACTCAAGGAAATCAGGGAGTTCAGGGAAATCAAGGAACCCAAGGACTTCAAGGACTTCAAGGACGCCAAGGTACTCAAGGAGTCCAGGGAGTCCAGGGAGTCCAGGGTGTTCAAAGTTTTCAAGGAACTCAAGGAACTCAGGGTACACAAGGTCTTCAAGGTGTTGGATCTCAAGGACCTCAAGGTACCCAAGGTCTTCAAGGTCTCCAGGGTCTGCAAGGAGCACAGGGAACACAAGGTTTACAAGGAATACCTGGGTCTGGTTTAATTTTTGTTCAAGATAATAATACTACTGATAAAACATATTATCCATCATTCTTAGAACAAACAAGCGGAACAACAAATCTTGAATATGTTTCATCTGAAAAATTAGTATATAATCCTTCTTCTGGTAGTGTTGGAATCGGAACGAGTATAATAACAGAAACTTTAACAGTTGCTGGAACTACAACCGCAACAAAATATTTTGGTTCTGGTGATACTTTAGTTGGAATTGTCACTCAAATTGTTCCTGGTATTGGCATTGATATATTTGAAACTCAAATTCCCGGTAAAGGTAAAGTTGAAATTCAATCATATAAACCAGTTGGAAAAACTATTTACGTATCACAAAATGGTAATGATGATAATACTGGTTTAGCAGAAAACTATCCTAAGAAAACAATTAAAGCAGCAGCATCTGTTGCAGTGTTTGGAGATACTATTAAAGTATTCCCAGGTACTTATGTTGAAGATAATCCAATTGTTCTTGCCAAGACAGTTTCTATTGAAGGTACTGAACTTAGAAACTGTGTAATTACACCCAAGAACTTAGATCAAGATTTAATCTATGTAAATAATGGATGTCATATTACTGATTGTAGTTTTATTGGACCTGCAGTAACAAATGGTGCTGCTGTTGTTGCACTACAACCATTACTTGGAGTATCAACAGACAGATTCTTTGATGCTGCAAGAATGATTAGAATAAATCTTGATTATATTGCAAGAGAATCTGTAGGTTTCTTAACCAGTGGATTTAGTGGATTTGCTGGTAATCATAGAGAGCAAGATGCTGCAAGATTAATTGATTCGAATTTAAATTACATTGCTGCTGAAGCAGTTGGATTCCTAACATCACCCTCTGGATATAATTTTACACTTGGAATTAGTAGTTATACAAATTGCAAAGAAGATGTCGTTAGCATTATGCAGGCAGTGTCTTATGATCTAAAGGCAAATAGTAATCGTAAATCAATTGGTGCAGGTTATTCTTATTTCAGTAGTTCTGGTGGTTTAATTCATATTACTGGAGTTGGTGTTTCGGAAGCAACAATTGCTGCACTTGATTATGCTGCAGGTATTGCAACACATGTAATTAATAATTTAACCCCATCAATCTCATATCAGGGTGTTGGGAATAGCGTATCTCAGGTTAAGAATCTTTCGGTAATACAGGTTGAGGGTGGTTGTGTAGGTGTAGGAACGACAATTACTCAACTTGTAGGTATTGTTACTAGTATGATTGGTGCAGGTTCAACTAGTGGTGCTCCTGCAGTTAGATATGGAGTTACTTTAGAAAGTAATGACTGTGCTGATGATATTAAAGATGTCTGGAGAGGAATAATTTATGATATTACAAGAGGTGGTAATTCTAGATCAGTTACTTCAGGAAAAGCATACTACAATGAAGATTGGACATTGAAGAGTGGAATCCTTAAAAATCCAGGAGAAGTTCAGCAAACTATATCAACTTTTGACTATTCATTCAATATTGCAAGAGCAGTAATTAATAATTGTTCATGGGGTGGTTATCCTGTTGGGTTGGGAACTACAGTTGTAGATGCTGTTTTTGATGCTCAAACTGGTATTACAACAGTAACTGCAATTAATCATGGTCTATCTCAAAATGATCCAGTCAAAGTTCAGGGTCTTACTTATGCGTGTACTTCAGGATCTGCCGGTTTCCCTGTAGGAGTTGTAACTGCTTCTTATGATAGAATTACTGGAATTTCTACAGTTGAAACATCTTCCGCACTCCCAATTAAGTCTGGAGACAGAGTTAAACTTGAAGGATTAGTATTCCAATGTGATAGTGGTGGAGGACCTTCAACTGCAATTTATCCATCGGGAAATCTTGGATATGAATTTACAGTTCAAGATATTTTAGATAGAAAAACATTCACAGTAAATGTTGGAGTTTCTACATTAGATCATGATTATCAGTATGGTGGGCAAGTTTCTAAACTTTATACACCTATCTTTGGAATTTCAACTACATCTTATGATCGCACCACAGGTATTACAACTGTAACTGCGGTCGGGTTGGGAACAACTACGGGAGCACATTTGTTTATTGAACCTGGTAAAAAGATTAAATTAGAAAATCTTGTTTGGGAGTGTAATAGTGGCGGTGGACCCTCAACTGCATATTACCCATCAGGTAATCTTGGATATGACTTCACCGTAATTGCCACTACAGATAATCGTTATATTGATGCTTCAAACTTAATTCAAAGTAATAGAACTGAAATTATTGATAAATCACTTGCAGCAATTGCAATTTCTCATCCCGATTTCTATTATCCAAATGATGTTCAAACAACAAGGTTCTCTAGATTTAAGGACTCTTATCGTTTAATCCAACAAAACAGAACTGAGATTGTCAATAGTGCTTGGTCTGCAACTGTTTCCGAGTATCCTGGAATTTCTGCAACAGAAACCAAGTGTAAGCGCGATCTTGGGTATTTTGTTGATGCTATTTCGACTGATATCTTTACTGGCGGCAATTCTTATGTAATCGCGTTTGTAAAGCAATATTTTAATAATGGATCTCCAATTTCTAATGGTTTAGTTGGAGAAGAAACTGAATCAGTTTATGCTTTTAATCAGGCAAGAGATCTGATGAAGCAGGCAATTACAAACCAACTTACGATTCAGGATTTAACTCTTACTGCAGATCCATCCACTGGATCTAATACTGATCCTGATTCTTGTGCAAACGTTCAAAGTGCTTTAGATACTCTAACTTCTCTTGCCACGACAGTCATCTCTGCCGGTTCACTTTCTTCTCTCAATACAATTTACAATAATCCAGGTATCTTTGTTTCTGGTGAGAATAAGTGCCGTAGAGATATTGGATACATTGTAGACGCATTAATCAAGGATGTAAGATACGGAACCAATAAGTTTATTCGTGAGGCAACTAGAGCATACTTTAATAAAGATGGTACACCAATTTCTGGTGGATTGATTGGCGAAGAGGCGGAAAGTGTAACTGCATTTAATGCAGTACGCGATTATGCTAAGAAAGCAATTACTAATCAATTAAATGTTAAAGACCTGACAATTACTGCTGATCCTTTAACTGGTGATAATCAGGATGAAACTTCATGTGCTGATGTAAGAACAAATATTGATAATTTGATCGGAATTATTACAACTGTAATTACTGCAGGGAATCTTAGTTCTTATCCCGCACTCTACACATCAAATGTGGTTAAAGTAAATGTTGGAATTTCAACATTAGATCATACTTATGTTGAAGGTGGTACACTTACTTCCAATTATACGACAAATACATTCCCAGATGGAACATTTAATTATATTTTCCCAGTTAAATCTGTAGTTGGACCAAATACATTTGAGTTTGTTGGTGGTAGAACAGTTCTTCCTCACACTTATGTTTCTGGTGGAACCGTTCAAAAGTACGAGAACTTCCAGAATGAGTTCTTACAAGTAAAAGATCTGGCGATGCAACCAGATCCTTATACAGGATTTAATAATGTTATTAATTCTTGTGCTGATGTGACTTCCGCCATGAAGGTTTGTGTTGGTGTTGTAACAACAATTGTTGGTCTTGGATCTACTGCATTTTCAACTATTGGATTTAACACCACATACCCCGGAAATAGAGGAAATGGATTTGATACACTTGCAGGAGTTTCAAGTGCCGTTTATGAAAATACTTCCGGAAAAACTACAATTAAGACCCTAGGATTCACTCCAAAAGTCGGTGATTTAATTGAAATTGGAGATCTTATATTCTCGTGTTCTTCTGGAGGTCCAACATCAACTCAGAAATTCCCATCAGGATATTATGGATATGAGTTTTATGTGACCAAAGTCAATTCTGATAATTCCTTTGATGTTTATACTGGAATCTCTACAATTTCACATAATTATGTTTCTGGCGGGTATGTAATTAACAGGACGATTCCAGTTTCTGAAGCAGAATATAGTAATACCACAGGTATCGTAACTATAACAGCACCTGGAATTAATTTAAGAAGCGGCGACTTTGTAACTTTAAGAGACTTAGAATTTGCATGTTCAAGTGGTGCTGCAACAACAACCATATTCCCAACTGGAAACAATGGATACGTATTCAGTGTTTTATCCGCAGATAATACCACTGGTGAATTTTCTGTTAATGTGGGAACTACTGGAATTGGTCATACCTATGTTGTTGGTGGCGCTGTAATTCCACCATATTCTAAAGGTGTTGGTAATATTGTACAAGGTCCTTATATTAGAAACTGCACCAATTTTATTCCAGATAGTATCGGAATGAGAATTGATGGATTTGAGGCAGAACCCGGTGATTTGCCAGATATTGGTGTTACTGGAACTATGAGTGTTGATTCTTATACCCAATACAATCAAGGTGGCATCGGAGTTTCTATTACAAATGGTGCATATGCTCAGTTGGTTTCTATCTTCACTATTTGTGATGATATTGCAATCTTTACTGGATCTGGTGGGCAATGCGACTTAACAAACTCCAACTCTTCCTTTGGTAGATTGGGTCTTGTTGCTGATGGAGTTGGCGATGAAACATCAAAATCAATTTACAGATACACTGGAGTTACCAATGCTGATGCTGAAGTAGAACAAGACACTATTGTGGTAAGTGGTATAGGTTCTTATCGTCCATACGATGGTCAAGCACTTTATTTTGGAGAACTTTATTTCACTGTACAAACAATCAATGTAACTAATGGTGGATCTGGATACACATCACCACCAGTAGTTGTAGTATCATCTCCAGAAGGTCCAAATGGTATTATATGTGAAGCATCTTCAAATATAGATGGAAATGGGCGAGTAACATCTATTGATATTATAAGTGGTGGTAGTCAATATTTAAATCCACCATCCATTGAATTGGTAGGTGGTGGTGGATCTGGAGCAATTGCAAGTGCAGATATGTATCCATTATATTATTCCATTGAAAGTGCTACTTTACCTAGCGCAGGAATCACGACTATCGTTCTTAATCAGAATCTAAATAATACAGTTAGTGTGGGAACAACAGTTTACTTTAGTAGAGTAAGTTTACAAATTACATCATCCCATTCATTTGAGTGGGTTGGTGCTGGTAATAATATTTTCCAAGCAAAACCTGCATTAGGTGGTGTTGTCATTCAAGAAAATGAAGTTGTAATGTTAAATGGTGGGCAAGTTGTTTACACAAGCACGGACCAAGCAGGTAATTTTAAAATTGGTGATCAATTTACAATTAATCAACTTACAGGAACAATTAGCGGAAGAGCATTTAGTCAAAGTCTGTTAAATACAGTAACACCTCTTATTCTTGCACTAAGTTAAATGGCAGTAGTAGCACTTAATAAATTTAGATCAATTAGAGTTGGAATAACTACTGAAAACGTTGGCATATATACTTGTCCAATTGGGGTAGCATCTATTATCATTTTATCACAAGTAACTAATGTTTCTTCTGGTGTAGCCTTGAGTACATATACAGTAACCGCATATCATTCTCGCTCAACTGAAAGTCCTTCAGATTATGCATTTGCTAAAGATTTTCCAATTCCACCAAATGATGGTGCTAATTTAGTTTCTGATGGAAGACTTGCATTAGAAACATCGGATGTTATTAAAATTAGTGCTAATGAAAATGGTGTTTTGGAACTTATTCTTAGTGTATTAGAAACTGCAAAACAATAATTTTAAAATAATATGGCAAAATATAATTCTGGAAGAGTAAGAAGATTTGATCAAACGGGTATAACTTCCGATAGATATGATTTTTTAGGATTAGAGCAAGCTGAACCAGATTTAGGTGATCCTATTGTAGGAGTATCTTCTACTGGTGTAAATCCTGTTCCTGCGGGAGAACAGTATGTTTTAGTTGCTGTTGATGGGAATATTGGTAAAAGATATTGGGTTAAATCTACCGATCAACAAGGTGCAGGTATTCAAGGTGCTCAAGGCACTCAAGGAGCATTAAGTAATTTTCAGGGTACTCAAGGTAATCAAGGTAATCAAGGTACTCAAGGTGCTCAAGGACTTCAAGGACTTCAAGGACTTCAGGGTTCATTAAGTAATTTTCAAGGCACACAAGGCAATCAGGGAATCCAAGGACTTCAAGGACTTCAAGGACTTCAGGGAAATCAGGGACTTCAAGGACTTCAAGGACTTCAAGGACGCCAAGGTTCTCAAGCAACTCAAGGATCTCAGGGTGTTCAGGGATCACTAAGTAATTTCCAAGGTACTCAAGGAAATCAAGGACTTAGTGTTCAGGGATCCCAGGGAACACAAGGATCTCAAGGATTGCAAGGAAATACTGGAGCCGGTGATCAAGGTACACAAGGAATCCAAGGTTCTCAAGGTTCTCAAGGTTCTCAAGGAGTTCAAGGTGAAAGTGGTTCTCAGGGAACACAAGGACTTCAGGGTGTTGGTTCTCAAGGACCTCAAGGTTCTCAGGGTAATCAAGGTGTTGGTTCTCAAGGTCCTCAAGGTTCTCAAGGTACTCAAGGATTTTCTGGTGTTGCTGGAGAAAAGGGTGATCAAGGAACTCAAGGACTTCAGGGACTTCAAGGTGATCAAGGAACTCAAGGAAAACATGGAACACAAGGATCATTAAGTAATTTCCAAGGAACCCAAGGACGCCAGGGTATTCAGGGGCAACAGGGTCCTCAAGGTGTTCAGGGTGTTCAGGGATTTTTAAGTAATTTCCAAGGAACACAAGGAAGTGGTTCGCAAGGTACTCAGGGTACTCAGGGTATTCAGGGTGTTCAGGGATTTTTAAGTAATTTCCAAGGTACTCAAGGTCGTCAAGGTACTCAAGGTCGTCAAGGTACTCAAGGTTTACAGGGATCTCAGGGTGTTGGATCACAAGGTCCTCAAGGTGTTCAAGGATCTGGAGATCAAGGTGCTCAGGGAGTCCAGGGTGGTGGTACTCAAGGAAATCAAGGTACTCAAGGATTTTCGGGAGCAACTGGCAATAAAGGAGATCAAGGTGCTCAAGGACTTCAGGGACTTCAGGGGCACCAAGGACGCCAAGGTGCTCAGGGATTAAGTAATCAGGGTCCTCAAGGAAGTCAGGGAACTCAAGCTTCAAGAGGATCACAAGGATTTCAAGGTGTTTCTGGTCAACAAGGAGATAAAGGAGATCAAGGTGTTCAAGGTCTTCAAGGATATAGTGTTCAGGGTGGACAAGGATCTCAAGGACGCCAAGGTCTTCAAGGAGCACCTGGAATATCTGGTGATAGTATTCAAGGTACTCAAGGACTCCAAGGTCTTCAATCTACTCAAGGACTCCAAGGACCACCAGGACCATCTGGGACTGGTGGTGGTACTCTTTCTTTTGCAATTTTAGATGCTGGACAATCTACTGTAAATGATCTATCCTACGTAACTGCTACAACATCAGGATCTGCATCTTTTACAATATCACATACTACTAATATACCATCTACATCTCCAATATTTGACTTTAGTCTGGCATCGCCAGCATACAGATATGTAAGAACAAGATCAAAAGTATATTTAAAATCTCTTAAAACTTTATATTTTTCTGTTACTAAAAACTCTTCTACTAACGATACATTATATTTCCAATATTCAACTACTGGATCATCTTGGTCCACTCTTATAACTATACCTTATAATGATATTACTTCATCAGTCTGGAGAGATTATAGTGTAGATGTTCAGTCTTTACCATCATCAATTTTAAATCATGGTGCAATTTATTTAAGATTTTATCAAACTAGTCAAACATCGTTAATACTAAATGAAGATTCTTGGGCAGTAACATCGCTTATTTTTGATGATTATTTCGAAATTCCAACAGAAAGTAATGATAGTGGAAATTTCCCAAGTTCTTTGGCAGTTTTTGATATTCAGAGTGCAAATTTAGGTACTAACTCTAGATTAACAACACCTGCAAGTGTCAGTTCTATGCCCACTAGCACGGAAGTGCCATCAACTACTCCAATCATTGTTTTTGGTGATAGTGGTGTTGCAGGATCATCTAATAGATATGCAACTTCTCAGAATAGAGTTTATTTAAATACGGTTGATAAAATATATTTCTATGTCTCTAAAGGTGGAACTTGGGGTAATGCACCAGAAGACTTCGCTGATGATGATTTAGCACTAGAATATTCGACTAATAATAGTTCTTGGTCTACTTTACGTACTATAACGCCCGGGGAACTCTTA
>Ga0070752_1000285_pt1 | contig 46715 bp, 44 predicted proteins | sample VirMetDEL_Aug_30_FD_77440 | JGI IMG/M metagenome (GOLD analysis project Ga0070752, IMG submission 77440) | Aqueous microbial communities from the Delaware River and Bay under freshwater to marine salinity gradient to study organic matter... | ecosystem: Environmental > Aquatic > Marine > Coastal...
ACATGATGATAGCAATAGTGGAAAAAATGGAGTCGGAGGATCATCCAATACACACAAAGATGTTGCTAAGCCTAGCTCTACACGAAAGCGCACAAGCAATGCAAACTCATCAAGCAAAGATCTTGATAATGCAGTAAATCGACAAAAAGATTTCTTAAAGGGATTTGTTAAGGATTAATATTATAATGTTCTTTGGGCATTAGCATAATATTCTACACCATATTTTCTGGCTTTTTCTAATTGTATTCTAGCCGCGTCTTGATATAATTTAGTTTTTTTATAATTTTTACCTAAAAGTTGTTTAAGAACATCTACAGTAACTTTACCCTTAGTAATATCTGCTAATAATGGTTTAGTTATATCTTTTAATAACGCAGATATAGTTATATCACCACGCATAGCAGCACTTCTCAATTGTTTTAATAATTCTTTTTCTTCTTTTGTTGAAGCTTTAACTAATGTTTCAAAGCTTTGTTTTCCTGATAAATAAGTCATTAACTCTATTAAAGCTCCTTCTTGTTTATCTTTTTGGTTGCCCCGAACTAATCTTATGAATGGTTTACCTCCAGAAATGATAAATTTAAATAATATGTCATAAACTGGAAATGCCTTTTGTAATATCTTACTTGTTCTTAATCCAACATATTCCCCTTTTCCTCCTTTCCATATCAATCTAAATAATCCTGGACCTAATAGTACTCCTAATGCAATCATTAAGTTAGTTAGTTCGTAACCGAAGATTTTCGAATTCTCACCCTCATCACCAAGACTATATATAGCACCGTCATCAGTATCTTGGCCAAGCCCCCCGGATTCTATACTACCTAACCACCATTCTGTATATCCATATTCATTGTAAGCGTTTTCTTTAGTCATAGAAGGTTTATTTTCATCTGCCCACGCATCAAATGATTGTTTTTGTTTTTCTGTTAATTTATCATACGTAACTGGGAAATCTTTATCATCTTCAGTTAGAAATCGTTTCCATTCTGTTAAATATTTTCTTTCCATAATATTACTTTTGTTTTTTTATTTGTTTTTTATTAATTAAATTGGCAATAGTTGTAATAAATTTAGGACCAGGGCCTATTTTATCACCAATTGGTAAGCCAGCATTTTTTAGTTTGTTAAACAATAATTTAAATGATCCCTTTCCTTGTATAGGTTGCCCATTGTATTTTGCAACACCTCCAAAAAAGTATTTACCAAATGCCTCAGCTGTTGTGTCGCCAAATGACCAATCCTTTTTTTGTTTGTAAAATCCATTGTCTATTAGAAATTGTTGTATATCCCCGGCATTTGAAGTTACGAGATCAACTTCTAATTGTTTAACTAATGGAATCGCATCAAGTGATTTTTTTGAATATGTTGGTATTTTTTGTTTTTGATTCATTAACTTGTCTAATTCATTTTCAACTTCAGTGTAACTCATATTTTTAATGTCATCACTTACATTAGCGTCTTCCAATGCTTGTGCGCATGCAATTGCTATTTCTTTGCTTTCTATTGTTGCATTGAAATCTTTTTTATCTAATCCCAGGTAATAATAAATTTTTATCCATGCTTCAGTTAAATCTTTTTTAATCACTGACTCGGTACCAAAAAACATTCCCAACGTTAACGCGCCTTTACCTAACGCTGTAATAACTTGTTGAATTGTAATTAATCCTTTTTTTAATGCGTACTGTATATAAAATATTGCCATTGCAGCTCGGCCTGATGTTACTTTGGATACTAACGCAGAAAATGATTTGCTAAAATACTTTTTTACCTGATCTGTTGTTGCTGCAACAGTTGCTTTAGTAAAAATTGTCTGTACAGATTTAGGATTTGATATGATGTATTCAACTGCTTGTTTTTCTTGTCGTGTTAATTGCTGTAATGCTTTTTTCTGAATATTTTTAGTGTTTTTAACATTTTTAAAATAACTTAAAACTTTATTCCAAGATTGTTTTCCTAATTTTAATACAACTGGTGCATATGCATCTATAAATCTCATTGCTCCTAACATTGCTAATGTCTCAACAACTGATACCCCGGCTTTATAATAGTCTTTGTCGTCAAATACATATACTGCGGCATCTAATAATCCTAATAGTCCATATGCTAAATATCCTGGTCCACCTGGTATAAAAATAGCAATCATTTGTGCTGCTTGTATTATTTCATGTGGGTGATTTACTACAAAATCTGCTAAATCTTTTCTTGCTTGTGATTGTTTTTCTGCATTACGCACAAGTTCAGCTGCAGTGTAATTGCCAGATAATCCGTAGTCAGATTGACCCGGCATTAAATTATCTGGTTTTTGTTCTTGAACAAAGTTTAATTCTTCTCGTATAATCGATTCTAGTAAATTTGCGGATTCTTGCATATTAATAAATATCGGTAAAATATAATTCGTGATTCATTAGGATATATGCAAAATTTTTCTTATATTTATATTATAATTAAATAGTTAAACAATTAAAGTTATGAAAAAGTTATTATTATTATCTGTGTCGTTATTGATTACCGCTGTGAGTTTTTCACAAATGTCAGAATCAGATCCAATGTTAAATTTCTTTATATCAAAGAATAAAAAAACAATAAAAAAATATTCAATTGATTCTATAGAATTAACAATTGTTAATCAGATTAACAAACTTCGTAAATCTAATGGATTAAATGAACTAGAAATTGATATTAATTTAAATACATATTGTAGCGCACATTCGCAAAATCAATTAGTATCTAATGAAATATATCATAGTGATATACAATCTAATAGTATTACGTCTGAAAATTGTTATATATTAAAAGTGTTTGGAGGCTGGTGGCCGTTGGATTTAAAACAGTTATCTTCAAAGATATATGATAGTTGGATTACTTCTAAACTTCACACTAGAAATATGTTAGTTAGTGGTAATACTATAGGTATAGCAATAGAATTATACCCAATTAATTCAGGTGCTGGATATGATATTTCGTCTACCATGGTAATACGATAACAATTATCCCCAACTTGGACAGCCGGTCGATCTACCTTTAAATACAGGCATAGGAGCTCCTCCCGATCGGCTTCCTCCACCCATTTTCTTAATACCAGTCCCAATCTTTTTAACACCTCGTTTAAATTTACGTTTCATTCCTGTCCAATCTACTCCTGCGGGGAATTGAACATCTATTAACATTTCTGGTGTACCACCTACTAGAAAATCTTGTATTACTTCTTGTTTAGCAAGTAACTCCGGTATTCGTAATTGTATTGTAAACGCACATGTAGATTGCCGATATTTGGCATATACTGATTCATATTCTTGTTTTAATTGAGGGGTCGATCGAAGACCATAAAAACGTTGAGGAGTAATTTTTGGATCACGAGCATATGCTTGTTGAAACAATGGACCATAATCCTTTATAGTAATTTGTGTGCCATCTGGTAACTTACCTCCAACACTCATCCATTCAGGACCAACATTTGGATATAAAAATTGTTCCGATGGACCTTCAACGTCAAACTCATTCAATGTGTCATTGTTTTCAATTAATTCTTTCATTTTAGCAATCATTGCATTGTATCTACCTGTTGCCAATGGTATATTGTTAGCTTTATTAGATCTTCTACGTTTATCGCCATATGTAGTATTTACTGTGCTAGTAGAACTATATGCTGAGTATTGAAATGATATTATTTCCATATCCGGCACATCGGTATTTACTTGAGCTTTAATTGCTTCCACTTTTTGTTGATATTCTTGTATAAATGCTGCAGCTGCTTGAATTTGTGCATTCAATGCAGTTTCTGCTTGTGATGATACACTTATACTATTGTCAGCAAACATAGATCTACCCATGGCATTACGCTGTTCGCCTTGTGGAATGTTTAATGGCGGAAAACAAAATATTGGAGAACTAATATCACTCATGGTAGCTTCCTTCGTTATCTCGGTGTATTCAGACCAACCTGATTTTATTTCTGACATTTGATTTGTTATCGAAATACTCTTTGCAGCCATTATTGCTTTTGAAAAGTTACTCAATGCTTTTTTACCTTCTGCATCTATTACAGATTTTTGTAATGATGAAATGACATTTGTTTTAATTTGTGATAAATTAGCACCTGACTTAGTCATATCAACTTTTAAGTCACCACCATCCGTATCAACCGTCAAAATTTTAGCTAATCCTGCATCTTCACCACTAAATATATCAACAAAATATTCTAATATTTCTTTTACTGAACTATAATATTCAGCGTCTTCCCAAAAACTATCTCCAGCTTTATCCAGTTTAACATTTGTATTTGAACTATTTTTAATTTTGTTAATTACAATTTTAACATCACTTCCAATTAACATTAACTGTTTAATAAAGTCACGTACATCATCGGAGTCAGTAAACGACAATCCTTTTGCATTATATGCTTTTATTTCTTGTTGTAATTGTTGAATATATTTTTTTAAATTATTAGCTATATTTGTGTCACTATATAATTGAGGCACGGTAATTATTTGTTCTAAGTTTGTTAATGCTTGACTAATTGTTCCTAAATCTTCTTTCTGATCTTTTTTCTTTACTTTAGGTTGCTTGGCGCCACCAAATACAATATTATCAAATACCCATGCTTTGAGAGATGCTCTAGTTTCTTTAGAATCGTTTTTTGCAAACCAAGCCATCATAGCTTCATACTCAGGCATATTTAAAAAAGATCCTCCAGATTTAGCATCTACTTCTTTGACAAATTTAATTATCAATTCAAACTTAGCTTTTTCCCAAGTCTTTTTTCCGCCTTCAGACCAATCAGTTAAATCTTCATTTTGTTCTGTTAAGAGTTGTAATATATTATTAACATTGGATTCGGTTAAATTCTTAACCCCAAATCTAAGCATATTTTCTGCTAAAATACTTTTCATTTATTTCCTATTAAGTTTCTTTTATATAAATATAACTGTTTACTAAAACCGATCTATTAGGATTTCTGCATTTTTTTTCTTATATTAATAATATAAAATTAAAAGTTATGATTAGATTTGGTTATGCATGTAACAACATGACATTAGGCAAGGCAGGTATTCGCACCGGCCGGACAATGATTCAACGCATCTTCGAAAAAGGTGGTATGCCTTTAGCAAGCGAGCGCAGTCTGCTTAACGCAGAAGATTTACTCCCTATACTCAAATGGAATTTAGCCCATGGCATTCGACTCTTTCGCATAGGCAGTGAAATGTTTCCTCGTTGGAATCATTACGAGATCAAGGACTTGCCTGACTATGATCGTATCTGTGAGGTGTTGCAAGAAGCTGGCGACTTTGCTCGCGAGCATGGTATTCGACTTACTACGCATCCTGGTCCTTTCCATATATTAGGTAGCCCCGATCCGGTTGTGGTTGACAATAGTATTCTCGGCCTCGAACGTCATAGCGAAATGTTTGATATGCTTGGCTATGCTCCTAGCTTCGACAACAAGATCAATATTCATATAGGTGCCGCTTACAATGATAAGCCGGCTACTATTGCACGATGGATCAAGAATTATTATAGACTATCAGAATCGTGTCGTGCTCGTCTTGTTATTGAGAATGACGACAAGGCATCTATGTATTCCGTTCGCGACTTATACGAGATGGTGCATTCTGCTACTGGTATTCCTATTACTTTTGACTATTGGCATCATACTTTCAATACCGGTGACTTATCTGAGGAGGAGGCATTCTTCATGGCTCGTGAAACTTGGCAGAAGCATGGTGTTACTCAATGCACTCATTACAGCGAGTCTCGCAGACGTGAGCAGCAACGAATTATAGAAGGCATTTGCGAGAAGCACAATATTGCTTGGGACGATCTCCCACAATGGCCTACCTTTGCTAAGGCATACAAAGAGTTCAGCAAGATCAAAGAGCAAGCTCATGCAGATTATATATTGACTACTCCTAATACTTATGGCGTAGACAGCCTGGATGTTGTGGTTGAAGCTAAGGCAAAAGAATTGGCTTTGCAAAATATCAATGTAGAGTGTTGTCAAACACCATTAATCCTAGACTAACATATTTATATTAAATAGTATTAATATTATAAAAAGGTCACAATGGCAGAATTTCGTTACAAAAACAAACTAACTGATGACATCGAAGATGCAAAGGAAATGGTTAGAACAACAGGCAAAATGCTAATGGAAGGTAAAATTGATAAAAAATCAGCAGTTGATAATTTAGCAAGAGCATTCCGTAAATTAGAATCAGCAAAGTATTATATCGACAGATCATAATGAAACGCTTTTTTCCATATGTTGTATTCTCAGCATCCATAGGTTTAGCCGGAACGGCTGCATATTACAGTGTATTTGGACTTAGCAAATTATTTTCAGCTCAAGCAACCGCGGTTATTATAATGGCTTCAATATTAGAAGTTAGCAAATTAATAACCGCTTCTTATCTACACCAACAATGGAAATCCGTATCCGTGCTTTTAAAGAGCTATCTGGTAACAGCTGTATTCATATTGATGTGTATCACTTCATTGGGTATATATGGCTTTTTAGTTTCTGCATATCAGGAAACAGCATATGAACTTGCAAATCAAGAATCTCAAATTTCAGTTTTACAATTAAAGAAGCAAAGATATCAAACCGCGGCCAATGATATTAGAACTGAAAAGGAATCATTAAATAAAAATATTACAGAATTGACATCTGGATTATCTAATAACGTTATACAATATACTAATGCTGATGGGGAAGTTATAACAACAACTAGCTCAGCAACCAGAAGAGTATTAGAAAAACAATTAGATCAGACAATATCTAGAAGAGACACATTATACAGCCGAGAAATTGCATATTCTGACTCAGTTAGCAACTTAGATCAACAGGTGCTCAAAATACAAACTCAGAGCAAAGTTTCGGCCGAAGTAGGCCCTATTAAATATGTAGCACAACGTGTAAACCAACCAGTTGATAGTGTTGTGAATTGGTTTATACTACTTTTTATATTTGTATTTGACCCATTAGCAGTTATGTTATTAATTGCATCAAATCGATTATTTTCAACAAAAGACCCCCTGTCTGAGGTGATACCAGAAGTTGCAGAGGAGGAGAGTAAAGCCGAGTGGGTTAAAGCCCCAACTCCTCCAACTTCGCCAACTATAGACACACCAGAAGATTTATATCAAGAAAAACAAAAAGAAAAACAAAAACGAGTTATAAGATCAGAAATAAAATAAAAAAATGAAAAGAAACAAAGTTACAAAAAATAATGGTTATAAAAAATTACAGTGTAAATACTGTGATCGAATATGTCAAAGAGTTGATGTTAATGCTACTAAAGTTACATGTTGGAAATGCACTAGTGATCTAGTAAATGGCAAAGTATTGGAATTACGAAAATAATTTAATATTATAATAATATGTTAGAAGCAAATCAAATAAAAGAAAATTGGGAAAACTTTCGAGAAGAAATCGATTTACAGTTTCCTACAAGAGCCAAACAAATTCACAAAATGTATGATGACTTTGAAGAACGAATCGCAATGATGCCGGCGTCTTCGATAGCACATTATCATAACGCATTTGCAGGAGGTTACATAGACCATGTACTTCGTGTAATGAATTGCACTCATGAATTATATAACTTATGGAAGAAACTAGGTTCAGATATGTCAGGTTATACATTGGAAGAATTAATGTTTGCAGCAATGCATCATGACTTAGGCAAAATAGGATTTCCAGGAGATGGTAATGAAGTTTACCAAGTAGAGACTTCGGATTGGCACAGAAAGAATATGGGTCGAATGTATAAGCACAATGAAAATATTCCTTTCTCAATGGTACCGGATCTTTCTGTATGGCTTCTACAAAAATATGAAATACCAATGTCTTGGAACGAATATCAAGCTATTAAAATTCATGATGGAATGTATGATGAAGCTAATAAACCATATTTCGTTGCAAGAAGTGCTCAAGCTAAATTGAAAACCAATATGGCTGTTGTTTTACATCATGGTGATCATATGGCTGCTCAGATAGAGTATGAGCGATGGAAAAATCATAAAGCAGGAACTCCTACCAAAGTATCCGAAAAAAGCAAAGCAACTAAAAGCACAGCTATAAAAAACTTAGCAGAGAATAATCCAAATATAGGAAGTTCGATTGCGGATATTTTTAAGGATATATCATGATACCATTTATTATATTAAGTGTATTGTTTTTAGGAACAACTGCATATTTTGCTTATCGAGCTTTTGTATTAGCAGGAGTTTTAGCAGATCAAGAAGAATATTACGAAACCGTTTCACAGACAAATGAATATATGTTTATGAGAATTCGACAAACTCATGAAGCAATGCAACGCATTGATCGGTTAGGTGCATTTGAAAAAGATGATGAAACAGGATCTACTTTTGAATTATTAAAACAAGTAGTAGACGAACTAAAAGAGGAATTTGATGCCCCGGAAGAAAAAGAAGAGTAACGCATATTATACACGTATTCAAGACGTAGCTATTTGTGCTTATAATAAATCAGATAGTGCAGCACAGCGAGAAAAGATATATAGAAGATTTATATATCCACCATTTATGAAGCTTACAGAAAATTTAATTAACAAAGTAAAGCCAACATATGTATTACAAAAATGTTCATTTCAAGATTTACAAACAGATATAGTTACATACCTAACTGCACGTTTAGAAAAATTTAAACCTGAGTCAGGTAAATCATATTCATATTACACTCGAACAACTTTTAATTATCTTATTGCTGAAAATCAAAAAGCATATGTTAAAGTAAAACAAAATAGAGAGCCAATTGATTTAGATGAACAAAGAAATATTCCTACTGAAATGCATAATGATGATATGACAACAGTACTAAAGTATTTTATGGATGAATATATAGAATATTGTTATGACAATCTAAATTCAATCTTTACTAATCCAACCGATATTCATGTTGCCGACTCTATATTGCATTTATTTGAAGAACGTGTTAACATTGAAAATTATAATAAAAAAGCACTTTATATCTATATTCGTGAACGTACTGGTCTTCAAACTAATAACATTACCAAAGTAATCAAAGTTTTAAAAAATCTTTACGAAACAAAATTTAAACAATACGCCGATACCGAATTCATAAAATTACCTTTTTGATATTTATTATTAAAGGATTCATGTATGGACAAGAATGAAGAAATATTCAAAGGTACCAGTTTTGCTGACCTAATGCATGACGTTTATCACAATTCAAAAAAGAAAGATCGACAGATCAATCAACTCATATCACAACTACAACCGTTAATTCGCAATGCGTCGGATGCTACTATTATAGTTCCACTTATTAAAGAATACTTAGATGTAGCAGTTAAAAATGACGATCATTTAGTTAAATTAACAGCGATTGTTCAACGGTATATATCTACTAGTCAAACAATTTCAGGTACAGATTCATTGTTATCAGATGAAGAAAAACAACAATTAATTAAAATTGCAGAGACTACATTAACACACGAACTTGAAGATGAATTAGAAAAAATTGAAGAAGAGGATCGTGAGATAAACCAAAAAATTGCAGAAGCAAAATCCAAGTTAAAGGATAACGATGTCACATCATGATAACGAAAATGTACAGTTTGAAATTGCCGAAGTAATAGAAATTAACAATGCATTTAAATGGGATAAAGGTATAGCTGCAGGAGCAACTATGTTTATGTGTCGAGCTCGTTCATGTACTACATATACAGATACATATGAATATGATGTAGTTCCGATGAGTAACAGAAAAAGTGAAATTCCAGTAGTTGGGGAAATAATACTAATATGTCGTACTGTTAATCGAGCGTTACGAAGAAAAAAAGATAAAGCTGAATCTTGGTATTATATTCAAACATTGGATTTACAAGATGGTGTAAATAATAATCGTTCTACTGGTATGACTGCTACTGCGCAGGAAATTGCAAAAAATGATCCACAATATATTCCTGCCGGCACAAATTTTGTTGATACGAAGATATCACATCTTCAACCATATGAAGGAGATATTATATATCAAGGACGTTGGGGTAACAGTATTAGATTTGGTAGCACTATATCTACAATACCAGACGATGCTTATTATCATAAATCACCAACATGGACAGGAGATATAAATGGTGCTCCTATTACAATATTATCAAATGGTCGGGTAAATTTAGATAATAAAGAGTTTGTTGTTGAAGATATTGAAAAAGATAATTCGTCTTTATATTTAACAAGTACCCAAAAAGTAAATAATATAACATTTAGCACAGTGGCTCCAAAACAATTTAATTCATTTGCTGGTTCTAATTTTATCGGCATTGCAGATAGAGTAATGTTACGGGCTAAGACTGATCGTGCAGTTATTGATTCACAAAAAGACATATTATTGAATACACCAAATCGTGTTAATATAGGCGGAGATACTAATTTAGCTCCAATACCGCAAGGAGATATTTTGCGGGATATATTAATGGATATAGCTCAGATATTACAATCAGGACATATAGTTCAAGGTTCATTAGCTACTCCATTAGCACAAAGTAAAATAACAGGATTACTATCAAAAATATTTAAAATGAATAGTACTAATTATTCAATAAAAAAGAATACATAACATGGCATTAACACCCCCTTTCGATCAAGCAGTCAAACCTATACTAAATTTATTTGGAGAAATGAATGGTAAAGTAGGTGAGCTTCAAAGTAAATTGCTTGATCAGTTAACTGAGTTACAAAGCAAAGTAACTGATTTGCCTGACGACATTAAATGTAGCGATCCTAGGATCAATGATATAAAGCAAGACATACAACGTGTTAACGACACAATATCAGATATACAAACAATGTTTAATAACATACAAAACGTAGTAAACATACTATTAATTATTGCAACAATTTCTGCAGTTGTAATATCATTAGCATTAATTAATGTCATACCAATACCAGAAGCTGCAGCAAAGGGAATTGAAGTAGCATCATTTGTTGTGGCTACCATATTAGGAATTTTAGGAGCTATAACTGGATTGATTGCCTTTGCACAATCAATGTTATCTAATGTATCATCGGCTTTAGGTCCTATATTAAATAAATTAGGAAGTATTTGTAATAATGAAACATTTGTTGTTAATACTGATACTGCTAATTCTATTTTAAATGACATATCAAAACAAACTGCAGGATATGGAGATATGACAGAAACAGAATTTTATCGAAATGTTAATGTGTCTGAAGATGACTTGCAAGATCGACAACAAAAAATAGAACAATTATTAGAACAACAAAGAAATTTAATTGATAACTTAATAGAAGCTCCTAGCCAAGTTATTAATGATGTTGGTGTACCTAGCACTGATATTGGTAATATTGGTGATTATTATATAGACGAAACAAACAAAAATATATATGGACCAAAAATATCCGATACGGATTGGGGAACACCAGTAAATTACTAATACATATATTTATAATAAAAAAGAATACCTATGGAAACTAAAGCACTTGTAAAAGCACTTAAAACAGCCGTACGTGAGGTTATTAAGGAAGAATTAACAGAAATTCTTCGTGAAGGATTACAATCCACAGTTACAGAATTACAAACAGAAACAAAACAACCAGGAAATACTCCAGTTGCACCTAAAACAAAAAAACGCAAAGAAACCATGTATGCGCGCAATAAGTTTGCAGATGTATTAAATGACACTGACAGTTTGCGTGAACAAGGATCATATGCTGATTTAATGAAAGAAGGAATGCCGGAAATGTCGTTTACTTCAAATGATGCTCAGGGATTTGGAATGATGCGAAATAATTCAGCACCACAAATAATGGAAGATCCTGAAACGGGTAAAAACATGAAAGTCGACCCAGTAATTGCAGATGTAATGAATCGTGATTATTCTGCATTAATGAAAGCAATAGATAAAAAGAAAAATAAAGGCGGTGCATTGTAATGGCATATCGAGTTATTTCGCCAGATGAAATAAATACCAATCAAACAGGATTAGGTATATCATATAATGGCGGAAGTTCTCGTGTATTTAAATCTATACGAATTACAAATACGCAAGCGTTAGAAAATTTAAAAAATTTATTATTAACAAGAATAGGAGAACGTTATCTTCAACCTAATTTTGGAAGTCAACTATTAAATATATTATTCGAACCTGCAGTAAACGATTTAAAACCAGAAATTGAAGATATAATTACAGAGCCTATAAATTATTGGTTACCATATATCAATATCGAAGCACTTGATATTATTACAGTTGAAGATGAACCTTCTTTGCCACATAACGTTAAAATAACATTAGGATTTTCTGTGAATGGTTTTGAAAGACAAAATATTACATTAGCAGCTAATGAAAATGGAACTATAGAAATAGGAGACTCGGATGAATAATACTAAAGATGTATCATATATTGGTAAAGATTATAATCAATTTAAAACAAATTTAATTGAATTTACAAAACAATATTTTCCGGATACATATACAGATTTTAATGAATCGTCTCCTGGTACTATTTTTTTAGAAATGGCTGCATACGTAGGAGATGTACTGTCTTTTTATGCTGACGATAATCTTAAAGAATCATTATTAGAACAAGCTTCTGAACGTGGTAATATATATGATTTAGCAAAAACATTAGGTTATAAAGCAAATAATTCAGTTCCTGCTTATGTTGATTTAAGTGTTTTTCAATTAGTACCTGCTACTGGGACTGGTGATAATGTACGTCCAAATTTTGATTATACATTATCAATTAAACCAGGAATGCGAGTCAGGCAAAGTAATGGAGCTTCAACATTTAGAACATTAGACTCAATTGATTTTGGATTTTCATCATCGATTGATACTACCGAAGTTACCATATATGAAACAGACTCGTCTACTAATCTTCCTACATATTATCTTTTAAAGAAAACAGCAAAAGCAGTTTCCGGAGATGTAAAAACAGCAAGATTTACTTTTAATAGTCCGATTGCATATGATAAAATTGTATTATCTGAATCTAATGTTATTGATATAATTTCAGTTACGGAATCAGATGGTGATAATTGGTATGAAGTTCCATATTTAGCACAAGATACTGTATTTGAAAGTGTTCCTAATTTATTAGAAAACGATCCAGATTTTGTTCAATATCGATCTAGCTCGCCTAGTTTATTAAAATTAAGAAAATCATCAAAAAGATTTATTACGAGATTACGTAGCGATAACCGATTAGAATTACAATTTGGTGCTGGTATATCTGATAATAATGATGAAGAGATTGTTCCTAATCCAGATAACGTAGGAAATGGATTAGCAGGATTTCGTCGAGGAATCGATGTAGATATAGATCCATCAAATTTTTTATATACTAGAACATATGGACAAGCACCAGCAAATACAACATTAACAGTAACATATACAGTTGGAAATGGAATAACAGATAATGTTGCTGCTGGCGAGTTAACTAAATTAGATTTTATTGAGTATGACGAAGATGTTAATAGTACTAATAATATTGGTATTGTAAACTTTGTTAAAAATAGTATAGCAATTAATAATAATAATCCTGCAATTGGTGCAAAAACAAATGATTCATTACAAGACATTAAAAATAATGCATTAGGTAATTTTGCAACACAGAATAGATTAGTAACAAGAGAAGACTATATTATTAGATCATATTCTATGCCAGCAAAATTTGGTAGTATAGCAAAAGCATACATTGTACCTGATGATCAGATTGCTCAACAAGACTTAATTGAAACTAGAATTGCTAATCCATTAGCAATGAATATGTATGTTCTAGGATTTAATTCTTCTAAACAATTAACCGAATTAAATGATGCAGTAAAAAATAATTTAAAAACATATCTAGAATATTACAGAATGCTTACTGATGCTATTAATATAAAAGATGCATTTATTATTAATATGGCATTACGATTTGAAATATCAGTATTATCAAATTATAATAGCAATGAAGTTTTATTGCAATGTGTTAATTCATTAAAAACATATTTTGATATAGATCGTTGGCAAATTAATCAACCTATAATAAAATCCGAAGTTCAAAATCTAATAGGAAATGTTCCAGGTGTATTATCAGTAGTTAATGTTTATTTTGAAAATAAGTTTGATTCTGATCAAGGTTATTCTGGTAATGCATATGATTTAGCATCAGCTACTAGAAACGGAGTAATCTATCCTTCTTTAGATCCTAGTATATTCGAAGTAAAATTTCCTAATCAAGATATCCGAGGTAGAGTCGTAAGTTCTTAATATCATTATATTTATACTAAAAGGACTATGAAATGGGCGTAATACGAAATAATCGCACAAATATTGTAGCTGGTGGATTAATATCAGCAAGTTATGTATCTGATGTATATGATGTGTTAACTGCAAATGCTGTGGAAGATATAGTATTATCTGGATCATTAGGTGTTAGTGGAAGTTTAACTGCAAATTTAACTGGTACTGCTGATACAGCTTCATATGTAACTTTGGCTCAGACCGCATCTTATGTAACTACTGCACAAACTTCTTCATATGTAGTTAATGCAATTTCAAGTTCATATATGTCAGGATCGACTATGTCTGCAACATCTGCTTCAATCGAAAGATTAGATGTACAATCTGGAATTGTATTTATTACAGGATCATTACCAACATCAGATCCAAGCAACCCAGGACAATTATGGCGTAGTGGTAGTTATTTAATGATTAGTATTTAAGGTAATTATGTTTAGAATATTTTATGCAGATAGCGATGCAACAATGTATGAGGCTAGTAGCCTTATAAATTCTAATACTGGGTTAGATGAGATTTTAGAAGTTGGTAAGCAATTGGATACTGATGGAGAAACATTAGTAAAAAGTAGATTTGTCGTTAAATTCGATATGTCTGAAATTACTAAAACTCTTACTAAGTATTCTGCAGATTTAAATTCTTGTAAATTTATGTTACAATTATTTACAACCCATGCAAAAAATTTACCTGCAGCATATACATTAGATGCAAAATTAATGGGGCAACCATGGACTAATGGAACTGGATTTGAAAATGATTCAACTGCTACTACGAATGGTATAGCTTGGGCTACGCCTTTTGATTCGTGGTCATTTACTCCAAGTGGCTCTAACACATTATCTGGTTCATCTTGGATATCCAGTAGTCAAGCTATTAATACTGGTGCACCTAGTTTATATATTTCTGGAAGTGGTAGTGGTGGAAGTTGGTTGTGGCAATCAGGAAGTGGCTTTTTTGATACTTCTTCTTTTGACTCGGTATATTTTTATCAGCCAGGTTTAGACGAAGACGAAACATTTAGTTACCGTCCAACTGATATTAACATGGATGTAACTGGTGCAATCAAAACTTGGATATCAGGTAGTGGAGGCGAAACTGTAGAAAATAATGGATTCTTGCTTAAATTTTCTGAAGCAGATGAAGCTGATGGAACTAAGACCGGGATCATTAGATTTTTTAGTCGTGAAACTCATACTATATATGTGCCTAGATTAACTATGTACTGGGATAACAGCACTTTTACAACAGGATCGTTGTCGTCGGTAGATTTAGAGTCATATTTAACATATAGCAAAACAAAACCAACGTATAAAGATACTGAGATAACTAAGGTTAGAATATATGCTCGAGATAAATATCCACAAAAATCTCCAACAAATTTATTTCCTACACAAACAGTTAAACATTTACCTTCGACTACTTATTATGCAATACGGGATGCGGCTACAGATGAGTACATAATTCCGTTTGATAATATTTATAATAAAGTAAGTTGCGATAGCACAAGTAATTTTATCTATGTAGACATGAATAGTTTTATGCCGGAGCGTTATTACCGCATAGAATTAAAAGTAATAGACGGATTTACAGAAGAATATATCGACGACCAAATTTATTTTAAAGTAGTTAGATAATGGCAATTAACAAAGAAAAATTATTAGATCCTATAGATTTAGAATTACAAGCTAAATATCAAGAACAGGGTATTACATATATATCAAATAATGATTCTGTTGTTAATAGAGATAATGCTGGTAATGTTATTTTAAAAGAAGGTGAGCAAAATCAATTATTAATAGTACAACCAGTAACTACTAAAATTGTTAATTCATCTGTAATAAAAGTTATTGATACTCAGTTTAAATATTTTAAATTTCCTGCTAAAATTGTTGAAGTCGACAATCAAGATTTAGATTTCGATATCAGTGGATTGGAACAAGATTCTGTATTTGCTAGATATAAACCAACTGACAATGTACGATTACAAGATGATGGTGGTCCAAATCAGTCCGATGTAGTACGGCCGGTACTAATACCATTTGATCGTGTAGTTAGGGGTAATATTCAAGAAAACACAAGCAAATATACCATTAATGAAGAAATTAAGAATTCTGGTGTTGATTTGCGTTTTGACATTAAAATACAACATCGATTTGATGCAGTAGATCCACAAGGAATTGGCGTATCATATTTTTATATATCACGCGAAGGACCTGATAAGTCTATACAAAAAAATTATTTAGGACCATTTGCAAATACATCTGATAAAGCACCAGATACATTTGGTAGTATAGGTACATATCAAGTTCAAACATTAAATATAAATAGAATTATAACTAATGATCAATTTGAAATTGGAGATACGTTTTTTATATCTGCAATAGGTGATCCAAATGAAAATACATCTAATACAGATTTTCATACTGTGAATAGTGAACAAACATATTGGGTAATATCAGATGCTTCAAAAAATGTAGATGATTGGAATCAGGAAATTGAATAATGTTAACGCAATATAAAAATATCGATCAAATTAAAACGTCTACAAAGTCATTGCAGGCTTCTAGATTTTTAAAGTCTAAAACTGATTTATTTACATATGTGTCAAATCAAACAGTTGTTCCTAATACTGAAATTTTAAATGATACTATTGATAATCGAATTGAGCTACATGTATATTCTGATGAAGCATGGATTAGTGGCAATCATAAAATACAATTTCAAGATACCATTCCAGAATTTAGAGATAAAAATACCAATTCTATAATAAACGTTAATAAAGCAATTGGGTTTGATTTATATAAACAGTTTGAAGATCTACAAATAACATCTGGAAATTTTAGATTTGTTTTAAACTTTTTTAAAAATTTAATAGGAAGTTTTGAACAACAACATTTACGGATTGATGAAATATCTCCAGATCGCACCGAAATTAGATTACGAGCCATTGACTCAGATAACCCGGAGTTTTTAACACAGATAACAAATTTTATTCAGAATGTAGATCAAACTAATGATTCTGTATTATATAAAACGTATTTATTAAACTTTAGTCGAAATCAATGTGTTCAATTTGTTAATAGTGTTGTTATTGGCGAATATGTATATGTAAAATTACAAGATGCATTACCAGACGAATTTCAAGAAGATTTTAAATGTTGGATTGTAGAAGAACAAAAAAATCCATATATTGATCGTGTTAATATATTAGCACAGGAAATTAAAAAAACGTTTAATCAATTATCTAACCCGAATTGGCAAGCAAATTATTCGTATAATACATCAACAGAGACAGGATTAAAAAATTGGACAGACTTATTAGGTTCTTCAATTCAAACGTCACAACAATTAGTTGATCATTATTTTTCTGGTAGTTTATCTGGAATGACTTTAAATATAGATTATTCTGATTTTAATAATTTTGTATTTTATAGTTCAGCTACAGAACGTTTAGAAAATTTTAAATATAAATTAGAATTAATTGAATATTATACGTCGCAAAGTATTGTAGTATCTGGTATATCTGGTAGTGTAGCTACGACAAATCAGTCTGATTTTAATAAACTTAAAACTAATTTAATTGGTGGATTTGATAACTTTGAACATTATCTTTATTATGAATCATCTTCGAAACTAACAACACATGATATTCCAATAATAAATGCAACAGTACCACAAGTTACTGGAAGTTATATACAACCAGTACCTAAAACAAATTCTACGGTACCTTATGCATTATATTCAACTACCAGTAGCTTATTTAAAGATTGGTATAATGCAATACAGGTGAGTGCATCATTATATGATAATTTAAATAGAAATTCATTAATATATGCAGTTCCAGAACATATAAATCTAAACCCAGTATATTCGCAAGTTAGCACGTTTGTTTATATGTTAGGCCAACACTTTGATGTATTATATACATATATTAATAATATGACTCGAATTAACAGTCGAGAAGAGAATCCAAAATTAGGAATGCCTAATGAATTGTTATATTCCGTAGCTAAACAGTTTGGTTGGAATTTAACCGACGGACATCAATATCAGGATTTATGGGAGTATGCGTTAGGTGTAAATGAATCTGGAATTCCTATTACTGGATCTAATACAGTTGGTGATCCTTCTGTTTCTGGTAAAAATATGACTTATACTGTTTGGAGGCGTATTGTAAATAATCTTCCATTATTATTAAAGTCTAAAGGGACAAAAAGAAGTATAAGAGCATTACTTTCATGTTATGGAATTCCTCAATCATTTATAACAATTAATGAATATGGTGGTCCTAGACTTGAACGAGCACCTATATATGAAAAATTAAATTTTGATTACGCATTAGATTTAATTACAAATACAGCTGGTACAGTTACTGTTAATTATGATCAACCTATAGAATCAGTAGAACTTCGTTTCCGTACGGATGATGTTATAAAAAATCCTACAATGCCTAGTACTATGAATTTATTTACTATAGGCAGTAACACAGTTACATTAGATTATACAAGTGGTACTTTAGGTACTATACAAATTAATGGTAATAGTAGTAGCAATATAGAATTATTCGATGGTGGTTGGTTAACTGCATTATTAAGAAAAGATGGATCTAATTTAGAAATTGTTGCAAAAAAATCTAAATACGGTAAAATTATAGCAGCAGTTAGTGCGTCAGATGTAACATCATTTGCAAGTAGTGGCACGTTAACATTAGGTGGTACTACAGGCGGTAGTCGTTTACAAGGACAACTTCAAGAATTGAGACTATGGACTAGTAGTTTACAAGATTCTGCTTTTAACAATCATGTGTCTGCACCAGCAGCGTATGATGGAAATGTTTCTGCATATGATGAATTGGTATTTAGAACGCCATTAACTCAAAAAATTAATCATGCTACAACAAGTAGTTTAACAGGTGTTGAACCTAATAATTCTGGTATATCGGCTTCATTTGCAAGTTGGACTAATAATACCCCATATGATTCACTTGAAGAAACATATTATTATGACGGTATATCATTAGGAGCAGGAACGTTAGATGATAATAAAATACGTTTAGAAAATAATGAACTTATTGGAAATTTAGATGTAACTACTAGAGCTGAACGTAGTCAATTTGATAAAGCCCCATTGGATAGTAATAAGTTAGGAGTATATTTTTCTCCACAAACAATGATTGATGAGGATATAATTGCTCAATTAGGATTTACGAGTTTAGATGATTATATAGGAGATCCAGGTAGTTTAAACGAAAAGTCATATCCAGATTTAATTCAACGAGCGAGAGATTACTGGAAAAAATATAGCGAGTCAAATGATGTTAATGCTTATATTAATATGTTTACATTGTTTGATTTATCATTTTTTAAACAATTGGAACAATTACTTCCAGCACGTGCTAATAAATTAACTGGTATTTTAATTCAGCCGAATATATTAGAACGAAGCAAAGACACTATATTACCTACAATTAAAAAATTTAACGACGCTTATAATGTAACAATACAAAATATGGATCCTACTGCTAGTGCGGATTATCCATATTATATTGGAAGTGTTGAAGGTAAAATTGCAACTTTAGATGCAATAGATGATGATCAATATCAAATGTATTTAACTGCGTCAGAAGCAGAAAAATATAATGGAACTACGTATTCATATGATTATTTAATTAGATCTGGAAGCACATATACAACCGCATCATCTCCGTATTGGAGAAGTGAAGGGCTGAACCCAACTATATTAGATTCGGTGTTATCTGAAATAAAAGAAATAGTTGCAGTACCACCAGGTGTATATGGTGGATATTCATATGGAGCTGCAAGTTATGGTCAAACTGGATCTATGCAATTTGCACAAGTCCAAGACTATTTACCAACCGGCGTATTTCGTCAAAGGTATGCTGGGTCAAAATTAACTAGTGCAGATTTTAATATAGTTTCAAGTCAAACTGTTGATAATGGAGCACCTGTAGAAGTTAGAAGTGCAAATCCAAATCAACTAATATATCAGGATAATGGGGAACAAGGAAGTTTTGTGTTAGTTCGTTAAATTAACATCAAAAATAACATTAGCAATATTTATATAAAATTAAGGTAAACAATATGGGATATTTAGACAATTCAAGTGTAACAGTAGATGCTATACTAACATTAAAAGGCCGGGAGCTATTAGCAAAGGGTGGTAATGCATTTAATATTACACAATTTGCAGTCGGAGATGATGAAATAGATTATTCATTATGGAATCCAGCTGATGCTCGTGGAACTAATTATTATGGTAGTATTATAGAAAATATGCCAGTAACAGAGGCAATACCTGATGAAACTCAGGCATTAAAATATAAATTAGTAACACTTCCAAAACAAACAACTAACTTACCAGTAGTAAGTGTAGGTAATAGTTCGTTAACATTGAGTGGAGGTGAAAGTGCAATTATATCTCCAAATACTACAAATATTAAAGGCGGTAATGCTAATTTAGGATATACATTTATATTATCAGACTCAACAATAGCAAGTTTACAAGTTGATAGAGCTTTACAAAATTCAGTTCTCCCAACTACTCCTAGATTTATTGGAGATAATGAAGATGCACAAACTGTTGCGGTAACTGGATTTAGTATAACTGTTATAGCTAAAGATTTGTTAAATAGAAATGGTCTAGGAACAATTACGGTAATTGGTAATGAAACAGGTGGTGCGACAACTATTAATTTAACTGTTAATCAAATTACTGCAGTACAAGCTCAGTCAGCTTCTTAAAAAAGATGAATATGAAAACAATTGAACAATTAAAACAACAACAACGATTAGGCGGTACTCCTCCGAGAGCTAATTCAAGATTACCAATTCAGAGTATATCGACTGGGAGAGACTCAGTATCAGACGCTTCTGCTACAAATTTAATTAATCAACAAGTGCAACAATTGGCACAGGAGTTAGCTAATCAAATTGTTGCTGAACAACAGCAAGCACAAATACTTGCAAGAAACGGAAGAACGTTTACAAAATTTGATTCGGTTAATGATATTGTTGATAATCAAACAGAAACGGTAACTGCGGGATTGTGGAGTGATAATGTTGCTAGTTTAACAACATATTTTACTAGTTCTACACAAACAAATGATCAACGTAGATATTATGTAGATGTATTTCAAAAAGCTCCCGCAGCAACTGGTAGTGCTGTTCAATTTTCTGCAGCATATGGCCACGCTTTAGGTAGTGGTTCTGATTCTTCTGGTGTAAATAGTAATATTGCATCGAAAGCAGTTTATTCACAATATAGACAACTTTTATTAAACCCAACCGATACAAGATTTACTACTGCTGGATCTGGTAGTACTGATTCTATATACGTTGTAAACTTTAAGCGTAACAGATTAAAAGAACGTTTAGATGCTGGTAATTTTGAATTACCTTTAAGATTTATGTCTGCTTCATTGGATGCTAATGCAACTGGTAGTAATGTAGCAGTTAGTAGTAGTGTTGTTGTGTCTTTAATTGATGATTCAGGATTAGCAGACGCAAGTGTTACTGATGCTGGTAAAGTTTATAACATTGTATCTGGTTCGATTGCAGGAGGTATTTATAATTCATCTGCTCCTATATATTACGGATTAGCATATCCAGATTACGGAACATTGATACTTGACGGTAAAATGTTAGATCAACAATTAAACTTCCAAACTAATACAGGTTCGGATTCAGAAGGTAATAATCATTTCCGATTGTTCCATTCAGTTTCTGGTTCAGCTTTAATTACAAATCCAGCAACAAGTGACCCATATGGGTTTTTAGCACGTAATTCTGAAAAGATAACTAGTACGCATTATTTTGTAAGAATTAAAAATGCAGAATATAATTTTTCAAATAATCCTTCATATGTTACTGGTAGTGTAGGAGAAATTGCTCAAACCACATTTGTCGGCGATCCAAAAACATATATTACCACTGTAGGTTTATATAATGATTCACAAGAATTATTAGCAGTAGCAAAATTATCTAAACCACTATTGAAATCATTCCAGCGTGAAGCATTAATAAGAGTCAAGTTAGACTTTTAATAAAACCATAAGATTCTAGCCCTGATATATTTATTATAAATGTCTTGGGGCTTTTTACTATTATGGCACAAATCAAAAGCAAAATAAAAGAAACACCGTATGAGAATGCATATCCAACTGTATTTAAACGTGTAGATCAACAAGACATTCGGATTACTCCGTTTGCAGCAAATAAATCATTTCAAATTTTATCAGGTAGTGCTACTAGTAGTGGATTACCTTTAAAGGCAATATATACCGACGTTACTAATTTACCAGCTATTGGATCTGAATTAACATATAATGATGCTGCAAATATAGATGGTAGTTTACAAAGTGTAACGTATTTTTCTGTTAATCATTTATATTATAAACGAAAAAAACAACCAGCAAATACATTTGGCCCAACAAATTTAAATCGAACAAAAAAATTCTTATATGAATCTGCGTCTATTTTGTCTATACCACAAAATAAAGTAGGGGAAGGAATTAAACCAGCTTCATTTGAATTTACAAGTAGTGTATCTGGAAGTTTTAATTCTGATATATATGGAAATATAATTGACTCTTCATTTAATACATCTTCTATTATTACTGATGTAAAATGGTATGAAGGTTTCAATGAATATTTTGACACTACTAGAATTAAATATAAGAGTGATGGAATAACATATATCGACGGTGTACCTACAAGTAATGGTAGACAATTACCATTAGGATTATCTGCAAAATTTTCTGAAGCTGGTTATATTCAAGATGAGCTTCCAGGTGAATATAATCGTAATACTGATTATGCAATTTCATTTTTCATTAGCGGATCAAATACAGGAACATCTAATCAATTAGTTGCAACAAAATCTACTAGCTCACTAACACCACAATATCCATTTAAAATAGAATTGAGTGGCAGCAATCAATTAAATTTTAGTGCAGCAGGAAGCACAGAATTTATTACAATGATTACTTCATCAGCTGATGTGTCTAGTTCATGGACTCATGTTGTTTGTCAAAAAACTGGCAGTGAAATACAAATGTATATTGATGGAACTATTCATGCTTCTGGATCTAGTATATTGCTACAAGATATAGAATCTCCCTTTACTGCTTCTGCTCGTATTGACAATGATCAGTTGTTAAGTATCGGTGGATATTCTACTACTAGTTATAATATGCAAGGTCAATTAGATGAAATGCGAATATATAATAAAGCTTTATCTGCAACTGAAGTAAGCTATTTATCGAATCGTACCGAAGGTGGTACTGCATTACAAACACAATTTGTAGGCAATGTATTTGGTAAACATGGAATTGTGGTATTTTCGTCTGCAGACTATCGAGTAAATGATTTATTGGAAACACCATTTACTGCATCTTATAAAAGCACAGTTACTATACATGAATTAGGCGTAACTACAAGATTAGATGCAGGTGATTTTAATATGTCTAACAATGTAACATTAACAAAAGATAATAATCAAACATATAGAGGATTTGTTTCTGGTAGTGATTTTGCACCGTATATAACAACGATTGGGTTATATAATGATGCTGGCCAATTATTAGCTATTGGTAAATTAGCTCAGCCAATTAAAAAACGTAGTGATGTTGATATGAATTTTTTAATACGTGTTGATTTAGATAAAAAGCCAATTAAATGATACGACTTAAACAAATATTAACAGAATTATCAAATGATGAATTATCTGTGTTATTACGAAAAATTCAAAACAATGAATTTCGTTTTTTTGATCAAGGAGATAATGGTCGTGTGTATGAAATTGACGGAGAAGACAAACTTTTTAAAATTACAACTGAGTCAGAAGAATTTGAAGTTGCCGAAGTTATAGTTGGACGTAAAGGAGAATTTAGTGCGTTTATTCCAATATATTATGTAAATGAAAAAAAATTATTATACATAATGTCAAAAGCAGATCAATTATCAGGTAATGACAAACAAAATATAGAACAATTTTTACAAGGATATAAATCATATGCCCGGGAAATGGGAGGAGAAGTTTCTATATTTGATTATTTAAGTGATGATGGTGCTCGAGATTTAGATCAAGAAATAGTTTCATTTTTAAGATCATTACAAACAGAAATTAAAAAAATGGGTATTGTAGACTTAGAATTAAATTTAGATTTTAAAACAGATAATGTTATGCGTTGGCAAGGACGTTTGGTACTAATTGATTGGTAGATATTTATATATAGAATGAGTAACTTATTAGAACATATTATACGAAATGCTTTATTTGAGTCTAGAAGCCCAAAATATAAATTAAAGTCAGCATCTATACAAGATTTTAATAATGCTAGACGCGTTGGTGCGGTAATGTCGTTTATGATTAAATCTAAAAACCCAGAAAGTAGTCGCCCGGATTATTATAAAAATAAAACGTTACCGCAATTTATTTGGGTACAAAATGATGTAGTAAAATTTTTACAAAAACATTATAATAACTATCCGTCAATTAAAAAATATACAACATCTGATTATATTTTTTTAATGGGTAATATAGCAGAAGCATCTAAAAAGAATAAAATATTATTTTGGATTGTTCCTACCAAAACATTATATACTAATTCCAAATTTCGTGATACTAAAGAACAAATTAAGTTTGATACTAACCCTGATTTATTCCTTGATGACGTATTAGTACGACGAAATTTTGCTATGTTAGGAGATGCTCCTATAATGCGTTGGAGTCAATATACTAATATATTTATACCTTTAGAAAAATGGAATGCAATTAATAAAGGTATAGAATCACCTATCGATCGATCGAAACAAGATAACAATATTATAGAATACCCATATGCAATTTCAGGCAATGTAAATATATATACATTACCAGATGATAAAATGGTTTATAAATTGACAGAACCTGATGAAAATGGCTTTACATTTTGGAATTATATGAGTAAAGAAATATTTGAAATAGATAAATTTTTTGAGCCCCAAGGATTTTTAATAACGCGCGAACCTAATCAATTACGAAAAATTAAAGCGTTAAATAATTTATCAACAACAGGGCAAGCAACGGATTTTAATTAAAATAAAGTTATAATATTATGAAAAAAAATCATTGGCATACTGCTGGTAGTAAAAAACGACAAGCAGCTTATAAATACGGTTATAAATCAGGATTAGAATTAACTGTAGCAGAACAAATCAAATCAAACGATTACGATGTAAATTATGAAACTGAAACTATTCATTATACTGTTCCAGAATCTAAACATAAATATACACCGGACTTTGTGTTTACAAAAAAGAACGGAGAATTAATGTATATAGAAACAAAAGGCCGGTGGACTGCAACAGACCGTAAAAAAATGAAACATGTATTGCAATGTAATCCTGATATGGATATAAGAATGGTGTTTCAAAATCCAAATCAAAAAATATCAAAAGCTAGCAAAACTACATATGAAGTGTATGCAAATAAGATGGGTATTGCTAATGTAGCAAAAAAAGAAATACCGACGGAATGGATGGCGGAATGTTTAAAGCCAGGCGAAAAAGCACAAGATCCGAAACGTTTTTTTGTATAAGGTTTGATTTGTGAAAAAAAAATAATATATTCATTAAAATGATGTTAATTATTTAAAATGATTGATTCAGACTTGAATCGATCGTTGGACCATATATGTAATATATGTGTCTGACTATAATTAATTATAATAATATTATTAATTGGATTAATTGGATTAATTACAGTTATTTCTTATTATATAATATATGCAAAATCTTAAATTACTACAGTTACTGGAATCTGTCTTAGGTAAAGGTAAATCTACATCAGGTAATAACGTTGCATTTTTCTCACCATTTACTTCACATTATAAACCCAAATTAGAAATAGATATCAATACAACTAGCGAAGGTCAAAATGCTTGGCACTGTTGGATATCTGATAAAAAAGGCAGAAGTATAAACAGTTTATTTAAACAAATGAACTTAGGTAAACAATATTTTGAACAACTGTCTAAAATAATAAAGTCAGCAAAATATAAAAACTTTGACAATGAAGTTAAACATGTAGAAACAATATCATTGCCTGAAGAATATATTCCATTGTGGAAACATAAAAAGACTCCTGACTTTCGTAATGCTATATCATATTTGAAAAAACGTGGAGTCACTATATTTGATATCTTGAAGTATCGAATTGGTTATTGTGAAAGAGGAGAATATAGTGGTAAAATAATTATTCCTAGTTATGATTGCCACGGCCAACTGAATTATTTTGTAAGTAGAGCATATTATAGTGCCGATAAATATAAACACAAGAATCCAAAAGTAAGCAAAGACATCATAGGATTTGATTTGCTTATTAATTGGGAAGAGCCAATTATACTTTGTGAAGGATCATTTGACGCAATTGCAATAAAAAGAAATGCAATACCATTATTTGGTAAAATCATACAACCACAACTACAGAAAAAGATTATTGAAAAACGAGTCAAAGACATTTATATATGTTTAGATGCTGACGCTATTCGCAATGCATTGAGTATTGCAGAACGTTTTATGGGTGAAGGGTTAAATGTATATTTTATAGAATTAAAAGACAAAGATGCATCCGATTTAGGATTTCATCGTATAACAGAAATTATAGAACAAACTGGAGTAATGACATTTGAACAACTAATGCAACTCCGAATGGGTATTTTATGGAAATAACAAAAGCAGATAAAATTTATCATATATCTGACGTGCATATTCGTACGTTAAAACGACATAAAGAGTATCGCCATGTATTCGAAAACATGTTTGATTACATTAATAAAACTAAAACTGAAAATAGTATAGCAGTAGTTACTGGAGACATAGTTCATAGTAAATTGGATATGTCCCCAGAGTTAGTTAGAATGCTTACTGATTTTTTTAGAGGATTCAATATTCCTACGATTGTTATTCTTGGTAATCATGACATGAATCTAAACAATTTATATCGTGAAGATGCGTTGTCTCCGGTATTAGACATGATTGCTAATGATAACATTGTTTTTATAAAAGATAATGGTACCTTTGACTTTGCTGGAATAACTTGGAATCATATGGCTGTTGATGTTGAGCCTGCTCAATACGTAAAAGGAGAAGACATTGTAACAGACAACTTGAAGATTGCATTACACCATGGTGCCGTGCATTCTGCTAAAACAGATATAGGATATGAAATATCCAATGAGCATGTTACTACTGACTTGTTTTCCGGACACGACTTAACACTACTAGGTGACATTCATAAACCGGCTCAATTCTTAACTGAAACTATTGCATACCCTGGCTCACTTATACAACAAAATCATGGCGAAGCATTAGATCATGGAATACTTGTTTGGGATGTAGAAACAAGAAAAGCTGAATTTGTAGAAATACACAATGATTACGGATATGTAACTATAGAAACAGAAGGCTCTCAAATTGTCAAGTCACCACATCGTATGCCTAACAAGCCTAGAATAAGAATCAAGTTCAATGAAACCAGTGCAGCAGATATGAAACGATTGGTTACTATGATTCGTAAAAAATACAATGTTCAAGATATTACCATACAACGAACCATATCTGCACAAAATAATGCTGAGTCTGGAACTATTACAATTGGCAATGTTCGAGACGTTGAATATCAAAATACATTATTAACTGACTTTATTAACACTAAATTTCCGCAAGCAACTACCGATGAGTTAGATGCAATAAGACATATTAATCGATCTATTAATTCTAAACTCCCAGCAGTTGAATCAGTACGTCATATAACATGGCATCCGGTATCATTCGAATTTGATAATATGTTTTCATATGGAGAAGGTAACCGAGTAGACTTTAATAAAATGAGTGATGTGTGTGGTTTATTTGCTGCAAATACAAGTGGTAAGTCAAGTTTATTAGATGCTATAACATATACTATATTTGACAAATGTAGTAAAACAAGCAAAGCCCATGAAGTGTTAAACAATAAAAAGTCTGGATTTCGTGGAGTGTTTAAATTTAAAATGAATGATGTTCTTTATACAATTGAACGTGTTGGTACTAAGAAAAAAGACAACCATGTAAAAGTAGACGTTAACTTTTATACTGAATCAGAAAATTTAAATGGTGATGAGCGAAGTGATACAAATAAAAGTATACGTCGTTATTTAGGAACATACAATGATTTTATTTTAACTGCATTTTCACTTCAAGCAGATAATAATAATTTTATAGAAAAGTCACAGCGAGAAAGAAAAGACTTATTATCTCAATTTTTAGACATCACGGTATTTGAACAACTTTATCATTTAGCAACAGATGAAATAAAAGAAACAGCTGGTCGCCTTAAAGCATTTAAGAAAACTGATTTTGCAGAAACAATAACATCTGCAGACGCTGTTATTAATAACAATGAAAAATTAATTGCTGACACTAACAAAAAAGAATCAGACAAACAAACTAAAAGAAATCAATTACAAGATTCTATAGTACAACTAATTGAAACAAAAAAACCTACAAGTTATGAAGGTGATGATATTAAAACGTTACAAGATACTGAAGTTGATTTAACTGAAAAAATAGAAAAGCTTCAAGAAACAATTGAAGAAACAGAACAAACAATTTCAGAATATCAAGATAAAATTGATAATATAGAACAGACAATTGCAATACAAAATTACAATGTTGATAACTTAAAAGACAAAGACAAACAATTAACGGATACCGAATTTAAAATTGATGGTTTACGGGAAGAATTAAAAAAACAACAAAGAATAGTAAATGATAAGCAAACAAAAATTGAACATCTTGAGACGCACAAATATGACCCAAATTGTGAATACTGTGTGTCTAACGTTTTCGTGCAAGATGCAATACAAGCCAAGAACGACATTGATCAAGATAGAAAAGTATTAACAGGTATTGAAGATGATATCGAATTAAGTAAAAGTTTACAAGATAGTTTAACTGTATATAAAACGCAACTTAACGATTATAATACTGCAATCGATAATATCGACACATATAAAAATAAAATTGAAATTGCTGAGTTACAACTTCAGATTCATGAAAATGATCTGCAAACCAAAGAAACAGAATTAGAAAACAACATAGAAAGACAAGAATCGTTTAAACGAAATGAGTCTGCTATTATTTGGAATAAAGATATTGATAAAAATATTAATGATTGTAAAGGTAAAATTGATACAATTTCTGGTCAAATAAAAACACTTCAAGATCAAATTAAAACCAATCATGGAGAAATACAAGTTGCTAAAACAAAAAAGAAAACAGCATTAGAGCAATTAGAAACATATCAGCAATTAGAAACAGAATATAAAGCATATGAATATTATTTAAAATCTGTTAAACGAGATGGTATTCCGTATGAATTAATATCCAAGGCAATTCCTAAAATAGAATCAGAAATAAACAATGTTTTAAATCAAGTAGTAGATTTTAACATGGTTATGAATACTGATGGTAAAAATATTAACGGATATATTATATATGATCAAGACAATTATTGGCCATTAGAATTAACGAGCGGCATGGAAAGATTTATATCTAGTTTAGCAATACGCATAGCACTTATCAATGTTTCAGCATTACCACGTCCTAATTTTATAGCAATCGACGAAGGTTGGGGTAGTTTAGATGCAGAACATATTTCTGCAGTTGCAAATTTATTTGATTATTTTAGAACTAAATTTGATTTCTCAATTATTATATCTCACGTAGACACAATGAGAGATATGGTAGATAATTTAATTGAAGTAAATAAAAATGACGGATACAGCCAGATTCTTCATGTTTGATATTTATATAAAAAGTGTAATTATCAATGGAACGCAAACAAGCAGTCTATAAAGGTTTAGAATTTATTCCAGTTTTATATGAAGATGATTCATTAACATCTCCAGACTATTTTCAGATATCCGAATTTCCATTACGACTTACTGCTGGTAAAAATCTTTTTAAACTTCGAGGTCATCCTACTAATTTACGAGTTGGTGGTGCACTAGGAATTGAAGTATTAGATTATAACGGTGATCCTATATATACTGAAGTAGTAGATTATATTGACGAAGATAAAAGTCGTGTTATAGCAATTTATATATATGAAGACACATCACCTGGAGATTGTACTATTACCTTAGTAGCTGAAGCTACAACAATCGAAAATAATCCAGTGCCGATTGATTGGCAAGGCAAAGTAAATTTAAGATGGAAGCGCACAGTACCTGTAAACCCAATGGTAGCAAACGTTTCTGAAATAATATTTGATAAATTACCCGTAGTAACAGTTCAAGAACAAATTGGAGTTCAATTAGATCGACAATATGCTACAACCCAATTTCCTACTTATAACACCGGGACTGTTCGTTTCTTTTCACAAAACGGACAACCAGCTATTGAATTAACCGGCGGAGAATTTGAATCTGATATGAAAACTGGAACTATTACTGTTTCGTCGCCTACAAATCCTACGCCTACACCTGCGTATCCGATTGTTAGCACACCTTATGTGTCTACAATTAAAAAGATATTAACTCCAACTACTGCATTGTTAGATCAAGACTATACGGTGTATAGTAGCGAAAGTATATTTCCACACACATACAATGAATTTGAAAATAGTTCATATTCGTTATCATATGAATCTACACCAGTATATATAGAAACTGAAAACTCACAATCATTTGCATATATACAAATAGAAGGATTAGAACCAGCTACTGGTGATGTTAGTCGAACTAAGGTTTATACTAATAATAAAGGAACAGTTGGCACATGGGAATTAGTTAATGATGTAGAATTAGAAGAAACAGAAATATTTGTACCTAGCACATCATCATTATTACCAGACGTTAGCATTGGAACATTTGTAACACAGAGCACTATTGATACATATTGGGAAGCACATTCATATCAAGGAAAATCAGAAGGCACTGCTCCAACATTAACATGGACTACTGAATCATTAGATCGAGCTACATTAATAGATAGTTCTATAGACATAACTGCAAATAATAGCGTATTAACATTTCAAAATAAAGATGCATATAAAGGTGTATTTATTGCTACGAGTTCATATAAAGTAACATTAGATGCATTAGGAACTCGTAGCAGTGTTAGTAGTAACAATGATCCGGTAATTAGTATTTATATATCCGGAAGTGCATTTGATTATGATACTACAGATTTATTTAATCAAGATTTACCAAAAACATTAGGAAAACGAATTGGTGAGCTTCGTGTTACTGGAGACTCTCAAAGATTTGATGACGAAACATTTAGTTTTGAAACTAATAGTGCAGGCCATGGAAGTATAATATTAGTAGTAGAAAGTGGAATTTGGCAAGTTGCTGATATTCGAACTACAACAGACAATGATGCAGGATATACTCCAAATTATACCAGGATAAAAACATTTGTAGAAACTACACATAAAATAGACAATCAAATATCTTTTAAAGTAGAATATTACAATGTAGACGGTGTAGCTAGTAAACAAATAACATATGTATATGATAAGAATTGGGAAGGCGGAAATCGTTATGTAGACGGTGATTTTTCAATGCTTACTGGATCTTTATATGTAGCAGATTCATTAAATAGTGGTGTAGCTATAACTGGTAATAGTGGTACGGGATTTGTTAGATCATTGGGATATGATGGGTTTGAATCTGGATATCCCGGATTTTTATTGTGGAGTGGATCTGCACTACCTGGTTTTAATACTAAAGGCGGAGTTCCATATAGTGGTGTAGGATTAGAATTATATTTAGATAATAATAGTTATTTTAGATATTCTACTACAGATGATGAAATATATATAGCAACACAAAATTTCTTTTTAGGAGATCCAAATACTGCGTTTATAAGTGGTAGTGATAGCAACATAGAAATATCTGCAAGTGGATTTCATTTAACACCAGAAGGAGATGTTACTGCATCTAGCTTTATCGCTCAGCAAGGAGGAAACACATTATTTGATAGTAACAATGAATTTGTAGATGGAAAAAATATAGGCCGAGTAGTTTATTTTGATAGAGATGAATTTACACATACCGGAAATATTGGAACAAGTGGAGGAACTCCAGTAACGGCATCGGTATTTGAAACGTTTATACTACCTGGAGAAACAAGAATGCAATTATCATGTATGCTTGAATTTAGGAACTCAGCTGGGTCAAATAAAAGTTTACAAACAGCTGTATATATACAATCTGCTAGCTATACATCATCAATATCAGATGATACTGCAGATCATTACGATTCTTGGAGTAATTCTACTTTATTAAGTACTACAACATTATTATCAGTGATTGGAGCTGGAGATACCGGATCGACTGGTCGTACTACTGAACTCGTTACGGGAAATAATTTAGATAATTTTCAAGGTACATTTGTTAAAGTTTTTTTAATAGTACAACATCCAGGCGCAGGACACCTAGATTCATTATTAAAAATGAAAAATTTTGTATTTAGAACAAGTAGAACAGTTGGTGGAGCAACAACGCCACCTTTAGCACCACTACCACCAGGATAATTTAATTAAACATATTTATATAAAATGAATAAAACTACAGTACTTTTTCCAGGCGGGTTTAAACCATTAACAGGTGCCCATTTAACATTAGCACAACGCTATGCAAATTCTTCCAATGTAGAACGAGTAATAATGCTCATCGGTCCAAAAGAACGAGATGGGGTAAGTCGTCAAGACAGCGAAGAAATATTTCGATTAATTAACACTAATCCTAAAATAGAAATACGTCCTACAGACTTTAACAGTCCAATAATGGCTGCGTATGAATTTTTATTTGCACTGCCAGAAGATGATATGGGAACATATGCAATGGCTGCATCTAAAAAAGGAGATGATTACGCTAGGACATTGAGTTTTGCAGGAAACGTAGAAAAATATAAAACTGTCGGAGACAAAAAAGGCAGAAAAATCCCGGCCGGCGTAGAAGTGAATCCATTAGAGATAGATGTTGAACCATTAACATATAGTAACGGCGATCCTATTTCAGCCAGCACTATACGACAAGCAATTGCTAATAATGACTATGAAACATTTGCAGCATCATATCCTGGAACAAAAGAAGCCGTTCTTAAAAATATATGGCAAATGCTAACCGGAGTGCAGGAGTCAATATTTAGCAAATCGTGGTGGGGCAATCAATTAGCAGAAGATATAGACGAAGTAGCAGAAGGATATCAAACTCCTAAATTAGCTCGAGCTCACGATAAAAAAATAAAAAAACTAAGAAAACATTTAGATCGAAGTCGCGGAGAAGAATTTGTATATGATTTTGCTAATTTTGGTAAAACTGTGTTTGGTGCACCATTATATGAAAATTATATTACGCGTGACGAATTAAAATCTATAGAACCAACCGTAGACAGATTCTTTAAGCGTTACGGTATTGATGTAGACTTTCAAGGATATGCAACGCATTTTATGGACCGATTAAATGATCCTAGAAATGAAGGAACAATTACACTTGACGATTTAGAAAATTTATTTTTAGATTTATCATCAGAGTATGGCGAAGAAATAGTCCAACAAGTAATGAGAGGCAATCCATCAGCAGTAACATCAGACTATCAATTTGACGTTCCCATTCATATGCCATTTCAATTACATTTTGATCAGAGTTTAGGACAAATAAAATTGATTCCTAGAACAGTTAAATCACAACGACGTCCATGGAGATCAAATAATCCGTCTGATAAAATATATACAATAGAAAATGTATTAACAGAAGGCGGCGCAGCAGGACATATGAATCATCCTTATGACTCTCATGGATTAACTTTCAATGACATGAAAGAAATAGTATCCAGAGCATTAGAAGGACGACTTGACATGGAAGAAGCCGTTACTGAAAAGACAGACGGACAGAACATTCAAGTAACTTGGAAAAACGGACAACCAGGTTTTGCTAGGGGAATAAAAACTAGAAAAGATCCATTAACACCTGCAGAAATTGTTGCTGAATTTGAAGCAAAATATCAAAAGTCAGTTGAAGCTAATGGAGTTAAAGGGGCAGAAGGATATAAATTAGTAGTAGACGCATTTCGTGCAACAGCAGAAGATTTAACGGCATCTTTAAGCAAATTATCTAAAGAGACACTTATGCGTATATTTAAAAACGGTAAAGTGTTTGCAAACATGGAAATTATATATCCTGCTACTACCAATGTTATTGCTTATGAGCAAGCAGTGCTTCAATTTCATAATCTAGTTGAATATGACGAAAATGGAAAAGTAGTAGAAACAGATGTAACTGGTGGCACTATGCTTCAACAAGTAATACAAGATGCTAATGCACATATGCAAAAGACATTTTCATTTATTCCGCCTAACAAATTAAAATTGGGTCGTATAGAAGATTTTGAAGATCAACAAGCAGCATTCTTTGCTGAAATAGATAGTTTAAAAAATCAATTTGGTCTTAAAGAAACTGATCGTGTATCTGAATATCACAGAGCATGGTGGAAAGACGTCGTACGAGAAAAAGCATATCAATTAGATTATGCTATACCACAAGATGTATTAGAAATACTAACTAACCGTTGGGCATTCAATGATAAGTCTACAAGAATAAATAACGTAGTTAAAATGATAGACAATGAATCTTTTTCTGCATGGGTTTCGGCCTTTGATAAAAAAGATTTTAAAGCATACCAAAAACAAAATATAGAACCTTTTGAATCTATATTTTTAAAACTTGGTGCGGTAGTGTTAAAAAACATAAAAAACTATTTAGCAGTTAGTCCAGATAAAGCAGTTCGTCAAATTAAAAAAGACTTGATGTCATTGATTAAAGACTTACAAACATCAGATAATCCTGACACACTTAAAAAATTAGAAACACAATTAAAAAAAATAGAACGAATAGGTGGCTTTGATACTATAGTACCAATTGAAGGTATTGTATTTACATATGGTGGTAACACATATAAGCTAACAGGTTCATTTGCTCCAGTAAATCAGATACTAGGAGTGTTAAAATACGCAAGGTAATATTTATATTAAATAAACGGATAAAAGCATGGCAAAAAACGAAACAAAGCATAAAAGCAAATACACTGCGCCTAAAGATATGGCAAAGTCTCAAAAACCAGAAGTACGGTCTGATCTTAAAGATTATATTAAAGACATAGTTAGAGACTGTATGTGGGAAGTTTCTGGAGAAATTCAACCAGGTATTAGAAAAGATGATAAATGGGATAAAGACGCAAAATCATATCCATTTGTTCACAACAATGCAGACGGAAAAGATGAAGCTCCAGACATGGTTCCAGATCGCAAAGATGCTGACAATGCATATCCGATTAAAATGATGCAAGATGGCGATCCTAAAATGGCAGCACATGCAAAAAAAGCTTTTGAAAAAAATATTGAAAAAGACACAGAAGATTATTTAGAAGCCATGGCTCAACGTAACACCGGTGAAAAATTAAAAGAAGATATTAAAAAATTATCTGAATCACAAAAAGAGCAACTCGTACGAAAGTATATACGAAATAAAATTGTTAAAGTATTACAAGAACAAACTGAAATAGAGCCAACCGAAATGCCTGGTGCAGAAACGCCACCTGCCGAAGCACCTGCAGCCGAAGCACCAGCAGCTGAAGCACCACCTGCTCCTGAAGTCGAAGCCGACCCAGAAATTGACAGTGAAGATGCAAAAAAAGAAAAATTAAAAAACATACAAAAGTCTCCGGAATATTTTAAAGATTATTTAGAAATACACAAAGACAGTATGAATATACCTAAATTAATAAAAGTTGGTCTCGATCCATTACTAGACACATTACAATCATTAGATGGAGATCAGAAGAAATTAGCAATGCGAATGATAATGCAGACTGTAGCTCGTTCTAAACAAGATTATGCTGCAGCTGATTTAGAAATAACATAAAAAACATATGGGAAAAAATAAGTTACAAAACATCAAAGCTATCGAAAAAATGCTCGATGGCACACACAAGTTTCAAACCAAAAAAACTATAGGATTTAGTGATACTGAGTCAACGTCTAAACAAAATGAACGACATGAAATTGGGGACATTTGGGAAGACGTCGATGCTAATGGCAATATATATGTCATAGAACAACACGATGGATTTCGAACACGTAAACCAAAAAATTCTGAAGTATTAAGTGAAGTTCGAGAAGAATTGAGATCATTTGCAAATTGTCCAAAAGAAACATGCACTTGTGATCCAACATATCATCTCAACAAAAAAATGAGAGCTATACACGGAATGTGTTTTGATTGTGTTATTGACATGGAACATGAACTTAAAAAACAAGGAAAGTTTGAAAATTATGCTCGAGAAAAAATGCGAGCTAATGCATTAGCATGGTTACAAAAAGCAGAACAAGACGTTGATATGCTCCGTGAGGCATATACTAAAGCATCTAAACTAGTTATCAATGGTCAAGGTGATACCGAGTCATGGGCAGCACAGATGACGCCAGAAGAGTTCGAAGAAAAAGTTACAAACGGATTTGAAAAATACAAAGAAGATTTTTTAAATAAATTAGATAAACACACAAACGGAGAAAATAATGAAAATTTGGAACAAGATTAAATCATCAGTATTATGGATAGGAATTGCTATAGTTGGACTATTAGGACTTATAGCAGCATTTGGTCGATTATTTACAAAACACACAAAAAAGAATATTCAGAAAAAAATTGACAACAACGAAAAAAAGATTGAACGAGTCAAAGGTAAAGAAGATCAATTAAAAACACAGAAGCGACAAGTTAAAAAAGAATTAACTGATTTAAAAGAAACAGTTAAGAAAACTAAAACCGTAAAACGTAAACCGGCACCAAAAAAAGTTCCTGCAAAAAAGAAAAATACTAGTTCAGCAAAGAAAAATATTGTTTCTAAAACAAAAAGAAAAAAATGAAACAAATAATTTTTATATTATTATTTCCAATAACATTATTCGGACAAACCGTAACTGATACGTGTTTTACAGAACAACAGATACACGACATATCAGAAACATTAGATGAATTATATTATCAAGATTCAGTTAATAATGCATTAATAACACAGCAAGAAGCAGTTATAGAAAAACAAGATGAATTACTTCGTTTAGATTCTTTACAATTAGAATACAAACAACAACAGATTAATTTACTTGAAGAAAATATAGATTTATACGTAAAGCAACAAAAAAGGTTACAACCTAAATGGTATAATCATAAAGCTTTATGGTTCGGTAGTGGTATATTAACTACGATATTAACTGGTAAATTAATAGTAGGGGCAATTCAATAATGGCTAATCCTAACATAAAACAAATAATTCAACAGCAATATCAAATGTGTGCTGCTGACCCTGTTTTTTTTATGCGTCAATATTGTTATATACAACATCCTAAACGAGGTAAAATTAAATTTAATTTGTTTGACTTTCAAGAAACGTCATTAACACAATTACAAAATAATAGATACAGTGTTATATTGAAATCTAGGCAATTAGGTATATCAACACTGTCTGCAGGATTTGCTTTATGGAGCATGTTATTTAAAGAAGACTTTAACGTGTTAGTTATTGCAACCACACAAGAAGTAGCAAAAAACTTAGTAACTAAAGTTCGGGTAATGCATGATAACTTACCAAGTTGGCTCAAGGGGTCAATTGAAGCAGACAATAAATTATCTTTAAAATTTCGTAATGGCTCACAAATAAAAGCCGTATCATCAGCAACTACCGGTGCACGTTCAGAAGCACTATCTTTACTAATAATTGATGAGGCTGCCTTTATTAGAAATATTGAAGAAATATGGATAGCATCACAAGCAACCTTATCTACTGGTGGTGGTGCAATAGTATTATCTACACCAAATGGTATTGGTAACTGGTTTCATAAAACATGGGTTGATGGTGAAACAAATCCACAAACACAATGGCACAACATAATGCTTCATTGGACAGTTCATCCAGATAGAGATACTGAATGGAGAAATGAACAAACACAATTATTGGGTGAACGGGGAGCAGCACAAGAGTGTGATTGTGACTTTGTTAGTTCAGGACATACTGTAGTTGATGGTAAAATATTAGCAGAATATGAATCTAAATGTTCAGAGCCATTAGAAAAACGTGGTTTTGATAACGGTTATTGGGTTTGGGAATATCCTGATTATTCAAAAAATTATATAATTGTAGCTGATGTTGCTCGTGGTGATAGTGCCGACTGGTCTGCATTTCATGTTATTGACGTCGAAACAGTTACTCAAGTAGCCGAATATAAAGGTAAACTACCTCCTAAAGATTTTGGAAATATGTTAGTTACCGTAGCTACGGAATGGAACAACGCGTTGCTAGCAATTGAAAATGCTAATATTGGTTGGGCAGCAATTCAACCAGCATTAGATAGAAACTATGAAAATTTATTTTATACATATAAAGATGACGGATATGTTGATGTTGATATTCAATTACAAAAAGGATACGACATGAAAGATAAAACTAAAATGGTTCCTGGAGTATCGACAACAAGTAGAACAAGACCACTAATGATATCTGCATTAGAAATGTATATGCGAGAAAATACACCAGTTATACGCAGTAAACGACTCATACAAGAACTATTTGTCTTTCAGTGGTTAAATGGCAAAGCACAAGCACAAGTAGGTTATAATGATGACTTGGTAATGAGTTTTTGTATTGGCCTTTGGCTCAGAGATACATCTTTAAAACTAAGACAGCAAGGTATCGATCTAAATAAAAGAGCATTATCTCAATTTCAAAAAACAGATAGTGTTATTTATACTGGAAAAAACAAACCAAGAGACTCCGGATGGGATTGGCACAACGGCCAAAACGATGAAGGTTTAACATGGTTATTGTAAAAAATTGCTTGGATCTTTAACATGTTATATTTATAATAAAAGAAATACTATATGGCATCTTTAAGAAAACGTTTACAGAACTTGTTCAGCACCAATGTTATTGTTCGTGCATATGGCAAAGATAAACTAAAAGTTGTTGATACAAACAAACTTCAATCAGTTGGAAACTTAGCACAAACTAAATTAGCAGACCGATATACTAGGCTACATGGCTCTAATAAACATAAAGTAGGGGGCATACATGGAGGCTATGACTCTAATTACTATATGCATCAAAATCGTATACAATTGTATACTGATTATGAAATGATGGACCGAGACCCGATTATACATTCGGCATTAGATATATACTCAGATGAGTCTACACTTGAAGATCAATTCGGTGATATACTCACTATCAAGACCAATAACACCAAGATACAAAAAATACTTTATAATTTATATTATGACATCCTTAACATTGATTTTAATATGTGGGCATGGATTCGTAACATAACAAAGTATGGTGATTTCTTTTTAAAATTAGACATTGCAGATGAAATTGGAATCATCAATGCCAGACCATTTTCTAGTTATGAAATAGAACGTTATGAAGAATATGATGAGGTTACTGGTGAATATGATATAAAATTCAAACACATTGGCGGCTATGATGAATCATATGAAGTATTTGAAATAGCACACTTTCGTTTGTTATCTGACTCAAACTTTTTACCATATGGTCGTTCTATGCTCGAAGGGGCAAGACAAGAATTTCAAAAACTAACAATGCTTGAAGACGCAATGCTCATACACAGAATAATGAGAGCACCAGAGAAGCGTATATTCAAGATAGACATAGGTAACATACCACCTAACGAAGTTGATACATTCATGGAACAGATTATCAACAAGATGAAAAAAATTCAACACGTTGATCAACAAACTGGTAATTATAATCTTAAGTTCAATCTAAATAATATGCTTGAAGATTACTTTTTACCTGTTAGGGGCGGACAGTCATCAACACAGATAGACACACTACCAGGAATGACATGGACTGGTACTGAAGATATTGAGTATGTGAAAAACAAAATGATGGCAGCTCTTAAGATACCGAAGCCATTTTTAGGTTTTGATGAGGGGGTTGAAGGTAAAACTACATTAGCGTCAATGGATATTCGATTTGCTAGAACCATTGAACGAATACAAAAAATAGTAATTTCTGAATTATATAAAATTGGTATTGTTCATTTAGCAACACAAGGTTATGAAGGTGAAGATCTTATTGGTTTTGACCTATCATTGACACCACCATCGATAATCTACGATCAACAGAAAGTTGCATTGATGAATGAAAAAATAAATTTAGCTAACACCATGAAAGACAGCAAATTGGTGTCAGATAAATATATATATGAATTCATATTTAATATGTCCGAAGAACAGTGGCTACAAGAACGTGTTAATGTGATTGAAGATCTTAAGCTTAGATTCCGTCAAAATCAAATTGAACAAGAAGGTAATGATCCTACTATAACAGGTGTCTCATATGGTACGCCACACGACCTAGCTTCAATGCATATGAGCACTGATGAAGTTGAAGACAAAGATGTAGGGGGTCGACCTAAAGAAGGAATTAAATACGGACAACATGCAAATGAATTTGGATGGGATCCAACTGGTAAGAAAACTATAGATCAAGCATTTAATCCTGAAAATCAAAAGACTGCTTTTCAACCTAATCCTAGGAGGCGAAAGGTAACTATGACTCAAGAATCTCAAAATGTTTTAAATTATTATAGAAAACAAAAAGGACAAAAAATTATAACAGAAACGTTTAATTCTTCATCTAAAGATAATGATTTAGGAACAATGTTAGATGAAAACAATATTTTATAGATTCGTCCATATTTATTAATAAAGAAAACTACTGGCTGCAGTATGAAAAAATTAAAACATTCAAAATACAAGAATACCGGGATTCTTTTCGAGATGCTTGTAAGAAAGCTAACATCAGAAACAATGTCTTCTGACAAAACAGTAACCGTCGATATAATTAAAAAATATTTTGGTAAAAATACTGAATTAGCAAAAGAATTAAATTTATATAATTCGATAATTAAAGAACAACACAAATCAGAAGCTCGAGCGTTAGAATATATACGAACTATTAGAGAAGCATATACACGTCTTAATCAAAGTACTTTGAAACGTCAACGATATAATTTAGTAAAAGAAATATCTGAAAATTTTGTATTTGAACGAGTATCGAAAATACATATAAACAATTACAAAGCATTAGCATCGATATACATGTTGTTTGAATATAAAGATTCAGACAATCCAAAAAGATTAATGGAATGTAAAAATGCAGTATTAGAACACACATTGTTAACAGAAAAAGCAATGCTTCCAAAAGATGAGTTGTTAGAAACATTTTCTAAACAAGAAAAGGATACAAGATTATTAGCATATAAATTAATGATAGATAAATTTAACAACAAATATTCAGTACTTTCAGAATCACAGAAACAGTTGTTAAACAAGTACATTACCAATGTTAATGACACAGAAGCATTACGCGAATATATTAGCAATGTTATTCCTACATTAAAAACACGTTTAGCAGAACATTCAAAACATATAACAGATAATGTTACAAGAATAAAAGTTGAACGACTATCAGAAATGCTTTGCAATGTAGAAACAATGAAAAAATTAAAAGAATCACATATAGTGTCTTTAATGCGTTATATGGATTTAATTGATGAATTAAATAGGATACATAAATGAAATCATTCTTAAAACAAATAAACGAAAGTTTTCATGCACTTGACGAAAAAGCAGCAAAACCTGATTATTTAGATTTTGATGGCGATGGTGATAAAAAAGAACCAATGAGAAAAGCGTTAAAAGATAAAGAACAAAATGAAGCAGTAGATCAAGATAACGATGGTAACAATGATTTTGATGATGTTAAAATTGCAAGAATGATGGCATCGGGTATGTCAAAAGAAGATGCACTTAAAAAAGTTCAAGAAGAAAAAGAAATAGACGAAGCATCTACTTCTGCAGGCGCAGGTTCATATATGACTCCAAAAGCTTTTGGTAAAGCAGATGATGATACTGTTGAAGCCATGGGATATAAACGAGTTCAAGAAGCAATGGATCAAAAGTATGAACAACTTATTGAAGGCTATAAGCATTTTGCTCTAGGAGAAAATAATTCTTCACCAACACAAACAGTAAATCGAGCTATTAGAGAAGTAGCAAAACAGTTAAAATCAATTGAAGAAACTGTTAAATACACAAGCAGATTAAAAACAGAATCTGGAATATCACATTCAGGATTTAGTAGCGGAACACATAATGCTTTAAGAAAAATATCAGAGCGATTAATTAAAATATCAGAGAGAGTTAGATCATTAGGAGAGTAAGATATGTCAAAGCCATTATTAGTAGAATATATGAAGTTTAATCCAATTGGGTCACTCAATGAGTCAAATGGTGCAAAATATGGAATTCCAGGTGGATTTGTAGTTCAAGGCATACTACAACGTAGTGGCGCAAAGAATCAAAATGGACGTGTATATCCTAAAAATATATTAATGCGAGAATGTCAACGATATCAAAAAGAATATATAGATCAAAACAGAGCTTTAGGTGAATTAGATCATCCAGAGTCAAGTGTTGTCAATTTAAACAATGTGTCTCATAATGTTTTAAAAATATGGTGGGAAGGCGATGATCTTAAAGGCGTAGTTCAAGTATTAGATACGCCGTCTGGTAAAATATTAAAGTCTTTATTCAAAGAAGGTATAACACTAGGAATATCTAGTAGAGGTTTAGGTAGTGTTAAAGAATTAAGAAATGAAGGCGTTGTAGAAGTTCAAGATGATTTTGAATTGATTTGTTGGGACTTTGTTAGCAATCCATCAACACATGGAGCTTTTATGGGAATGATGAAAGAATCGGTTGAAAAAAATAAAACAAATAAATACGGAAAAGTTAATGATCTAATCACATCAATATTGTGTGAAGATGGTAAATGTAGGATATAATATGAAATTTGAAAATAAACGATTGAAAATAATAAGAGATCTTGTTAATGAAGATGCATCTAAACAAACAGTATTTAGTGAAGGACCAGCACCATTAACTACAGAACAAAAAAGACAATTTGTAGAAGCATGTAAAACATTTTCGCATATGGGAGAAAGTGTATATGGATCTGGTAAATTAAAAGAGATTGTAGAACGTATTACTAGTATTGTAGAAATTGGCTCACAACTTGTCACTGAAAAAGAAGATATAGTAGACAGTGTTTCAGCAAGTCGTCATATGAAAGGTATGGGTGTTGCTCTTAAAGAATTTCAAAAATCTGCAAATGAAGTAATGATTCACGAACGCAGAATGGAAGCTGCATTTGAAGATATTGCAGAAGGTATTCAAAAATATTTCGATGTAGGATAATTTGGACATTTAAATATTTATTTATATAATATAAAAGAATGATAATGAGTAAGTTTAAAAAAATGTATAAAGACTTTTTTAGTTTAAAAGAACAAAAAGTAACATATTCTGATGACGAAGTAGCTAATTTAACAAAAGCTGCAGATGAAGCAGAACGTTTAAAACAAGCTATTACATCTGAAGAACTTATAGACGAAGCTCAACTAGTAAACAACTTAACAGACTATGCAGGACATGTTATATATCAATTACGTGACCCGCAAGAAGCTAACGCAGTAGCCAAAGAAATACAACGATGGACTACTAAAAAGGGGTTTACTATTATTGCTCATAAAAAATCCAAATCAGGTCGCACAGGATATTTTTATTTCAGAGTAGGAGAAGATCCAGGATCGGAATCACAAAAGATTCAAGGATATTTTGCACAACTACCCGAGCTTAACAAATTTGCATTTAAAGCCCCTAGAAGCAAAGCCCCAAGAAGAAGACCAAGTAGAAAATTTTAAAACAAGTTATATGAGTAAAAAACAAAAACACCACAAAAGTATCGTAGCCGGTACACCATCAGCTATTGCAGTAGTAGACAGAGACATTTCATTTGCATTGAGATCATTTAAAAGAAAAATGAAACAACTAGGAGTATTAGACGCATTAAAAGAAAATAGAACTTTTACTAAACCTAGTGTAAAACGTAGAGCTCAATTAATTAATGCAAAATATATGCAGAAAATTAGAGATATACATCAATACGATTAATAAATAAATAATTTTTTTATGAGTCCTAGCAGAAATGTTAGGACTTTTTTACTGTTTTTGTACTAGCCTTATATTTATATTGGAAATACGCTATCTCTATATAGTGTCTATAAAAATAATATTCTATTAAGATTTCAAATAATCTTATTTCCAAAAAACAAATTTAAGGAGAAAACAAATGGCAAAAACAGATTTGCTAAAAGAAGCAATTGCTGACGCTAAGGCCGTTAAAGAAACTGCATTAGCAAACGCAAAGATTGCGCTTGAAGAAGCTTTCGCTCCAAGAATCCAAAGCATGTTATCTGCTAAGCTATCCGAAGAACTCATGGATGAACAAGATGAGTTAGAAGATGCTGAATTAGATATGGCTGCTGGTGAAGAAGGTGATGTACCTGCTGAACTAGATGGCGACATGGCTATGGATGATATGGGTGACGAAGGTGAACCAATGGATGTTGGTGATATCGAACTCGATACTGACATGGATGGTGAAATTGACTTTACTGGTGACATAATGTCAAAACCAGGAACGGAAGCCGAACCAGCTATAGACGACATGGGTGAACCAGAAATGGATGCAGTTGATGCAGAATTAGACGGTCCGTCGGACGAAATGGGTATTGAAGAGATCATCAGAGAGTTAGAAGAAGATTTAGACGAAGGTGAAGGACATTATGCTGAAGAAGAAGAACCTGTAATGGGCGAAAATTATTCAGAAGAAAATAATGGAACTGACGAAGGACAAGTTTTAGAATCAACTGATAAATCTATTGACGAACTTATCGAAGCAATCTTAGCTGAAGAAGAAGAAGAGAAAGAAGAAGAGAAAGAAGAAGAAACAGTTGATGAATCAAATTGTGGCGGTACTCGTAAGAAAAACGAAGAGATGAAAGAAGCTCTCGAAGAAGCTTATGATACTGTAGGACATCTTAAATCAGTAATCAACGAAGTTAATCTTTTAAATGCAAAACTTCTTTACACAAACAAATTGTTCCGAAATTTTGAGTTGAACGAATCACAAAAAATGAAAGTGATTGAAAACTTTGACAGAGCTGGTAACACCAGAGAAGCAAAATTGGTATTTGCAACTTTAGCAGAATCATTCCATAAGCCTAGCAGAGGAAAAAAAGTAGTTAAAGAATCAAGATCAATGGCATCTAAGCCTGTTGCAACAACTGCTCCAAGCAAAGAGACAACTCAAGTATTAACTGAAGGCTTTGAACAAGCCAACCGTTGGAAGAAACTAGCGGGTTTAATTAAATAACTTTAAAACAAAGGAAACGAAAAAATGAGTTTAAATTCATTATTACAAAGTCCTGATGCCTCTCAAAGAAATGCTGTTAAAGCACACGTTTCTAAATGGGAGAAAACAGGTCTTTTAGAAGGTCTATCTAATGAGACTGAAAAAGCCGGTATGGCTACTTTGCTTGAAAACCAAGCAAGACAATTAGTAAAAGAAGCAAATGCTACAGGTACAGCAGCTGGTTCTGAGGAATGGGCAGGAGTTGCTCTTCCATTAGTAAGAAGAATCTTTGCTGAATTTGCAGCTAAAGAATTCGTATCAGTACAACCAATGAACTTACCATCAGGTCTAGTATTTTACTTAGACTTTAAATATGGTACAGCTCGTCCAGGATTTGATGATGATAATGCCGATCCAGTATCAGCAAACGGTCATCCATTTGGAACTCCAGAAGCTGACGATTCAATGTTTGGTGTTACTAATACATCAGGTGATCCATCAGGTGGTCTTTATGGTGCAGGTAGATTTGGATATTCAATTCCAAACGCAACTGGCGTTGCCGCAACTGTATCTGCAGGAGCCTCTACAGGTTCAGGAGCTGCTCACACAGCTGCAACTAGTGCATCATTGAACTTTGATTCACTTTACACTGCTAATTCTGGTCAGTATTTTAATTTAACAGTACCAGTACCAACTGATGCTGATGCATTAGCAGTTAGATCATTTACTTTGATTTCTGGTTCAACTGAAATTATTCCTGTACAAGCATTCTCAACTATTGACGCTAACTTTACAGCATCAATGGTAGTAACTGCTTCATTGGCAGGCGGTGCAACTGGTATTCAAGTAGCAATCGATAACAATGGCTTGAATGTTAACTATAGCAAAGCTCCAACCGATATTACAAGAGGTGACTTTGAAGATGCTAATCCGTTTAAAGGATCTGGTGCTAATACTGGTATCGATGATGGTACAGATATTGACATTCCAGAAGTTAACTTAGAACTTCAGTCTGAGCCAATCGTTGCTAAGACTCGT
>Ga0070752_1000295_pt1 | contig 45525 bp, 39 predicted proteins | sample VirMetDEL_Aug_30_FD_77440 | JGI IMG/M metagenome (GOLD analysis project Ga0070752, IMG submission 77440) | Aqueous microbial communities from the Delaware River and Bay under freshwater to marine salinity gradient to study organic matter... | ecosystem: Environmental > Aquatic > Marine > Coastal...
CCATCCTCCTGGTGGGTGGCCTGACCTTCATGCCGGCGCTGGCCCTGGGCCCGCTGGCCGAACACCTGGCGTTCTGAAGGAGAAACCGTGATGAATGCCCCCGTAACGGCGCAACGCAGCGCCCAATCGTCCAGCAGCCAGCCGCAGACCGGCCTCGGTGCGCTGTGGCGCCCGGCCCTCAAGCAGGCCTTCGTCAAGCTCGACCCGCGCCAGTTGGTGCGCTCGCCGGTGATGCTGGTGGTGGAGCTGACTGCGCTGGTCACCAGCGTGCTGTGCTTCGTCCCCAACCCTGCGGTGAGCACCGCTCTGGGTGTGCAGATCGCCCTGTGGTTGTGGTTCACCGTGCTCTTCGCCAACTTCGCCGAGGCCTTGGCCGAGGGCCGTGGCAAGGCGCGCGCCGACAGCCTCAAGTCCGGCAGTCAGGGCTTGATGGCCAGCAAGCAGGTCGGCGCGCAGTTCCAGTCCGTCCCTGCCAGCAGCCTGCGCAAGGGCGATGTGGTGCGGGTCGAGGCCGGTGAGCTGATCCCCGGCGACGGCGAAGTGATCGAAGGCGTCGCAGCAGTCAACGAGGCGGCGATTACCGGCGAGTCCGCGCCGGTGATCCGCGAGTCTGGCGGCGACCGCTCGGCAGTCACCGGCAACACTCGCCTGGTCTCGGATTGGCTGCTGGTGCGCATCAGCGCCAACCCCGGCGAATCCACCCTCGACCGCATGATTGCTCTGGTCGAAGGCGCACGCCGGCAGAAGACGCCCAACGAGGTGGCGCTGGATATCCTGCTGATCGGTCTGACCCTGATCTTCCTGCTGGTGGTGGCCACGCTGCAGCCGTTTGCCCGCTTTGCCGGTGGCGACCTGCCGCTGATCTACCTGGCGGCGCTGTTGGTGACGCTGATTCCCACCACCATCGGCGGCCTGCTCTCGGCCATTGGCATCGCCGGCATGGATCGCCTGGTGCGCCTCAACGTCATCGCCAAGTCCGGCCGCGCGGTGGAGGCGGCCGGTGACGTGCACACCCTGCTGCTGGACAAGACCGGCACCATCACCTTCGGCAACCGCCGCTGCAGCGCCATGGTCAAGGCGCCGGGCGTGGCCACGCCGGAGCTGGCCGAGGCGGCGCTACTGGCCTCGCAGGGCGACGACACGCCGGAGGGCAAGTCCATCATCGAATACCTGGCCTCGTTGCACCCGATGGCGGTGCCCGAGCGCAGCGGCATGACCCTGATCGCCTTCAGCGCCGAGACGCGCTTGTCCGGCGCCGACGTGAACGGTGTGGCCTACCGCAAGGGCGCGGTGGACGCCGTGCTGGCCTACCTCGGCTTGGGTCGTAGTGATTTGCCGGCGCCGCTGGCCCGTGAGGTGGAGAAGATCGCCCAGAGCGGCGGCACGCCACTGCTGGTGGCCGGGGCCGGGCGTCTGCTCGGCGCCATCCACCTCAAGGACGTGGTCAAGCCGGGCATCCGCGAGCGTTTCGCCGAGCTGCGCGCCATGGGCATCCGCACCGTCATGGTCACCGGCGACAACCCGCTGACTGCCGCCGCCATCGCCGCCGAGGCGGGAGTCGACGACGTGATCGCCGAGGCCACGCCGGAGAAGAAACTGTCGCGCATCCGCGCCGAGCAGGCCGAAGGCAAGCTGGTGGCGATGTGCGGCGACGGTGCCAACGATGCCCCGGCGCTGGCCCAGGCCGACGTCGGCCTGGCCATGAACGACGGCACCCAGGCCGCGCGCGAGGCCGCCAACCTGGTGGATCTGGACAGTGACCCGACCAAGCTGATCGACGTGGTGCAGGTGGGCAAGGAACTGTTGGTGACCCGTGGCGCGCTGACCACCTTCTCGGTGGCCAACGACGTGGCCAAGTACTTCGCCATCCTCCCGGCGCTGTTCGCCGGCATCTACCCGCAGCTCGGCACGCTCAACCTGATGCAGTTGCACAGCCCGCAGAGCGCGATCCTTTCGGCCATCGTGTTCAATGCGTTGATCATCGTTGCGCTGATCCCGCTGGCGCTGCGCGGTGTACGTATCCAGGCGCTGGACGCCGGCCAGTTGCTGCGGCGCAACCTGCTGATATACGGCCTCGGCGGGCTGGTCGCGCCCTTTGTCGGCATCAAGCTGCTCGACCTGCTGCTGGTGGGGTTGGGCTGGGTGTAGGCGCGTTGTTTGAACGTTCTTGTAGGAGCGGATTCATCCGCGAAATGGCTGGCACGCAGGCAAAGCCATCGCGAATGAATTCGCTCCTACAGGAGCCCGGAGGCACGGTCGGTAGGAGCGGATTTATCCGCGAAATAGCCAGGCACGGCGCCAAGACGAATGACACAAGCCAAGCGACGTAGCCCGGATGCAATCCGGGGCAATCTGAACAGGAGACTCATCATGCTCGACTCAATCCGCCCCGCCATCACCACATTGGCTTTCATGACCCTGCTGGTCGGGGTCGCCTATCCCTTGACCGTCACTGGCGTCGCGCACCTGGCGTTTCCCGACCAGGCCGCCGGCAGCCTGGTGCGTGACGACGCCGGCCAGGTGCGCGGTAGCCGTCTGATCGCCCAGGCCTTCGATGGTGATCAGTGGTTCCAGCCACGCCCCTCGGCTGGCGACTACGCCACCGTGGCCAGCGCTGCCAGCAACCTGGCGCCGAGCAACCCGAAGCTGCGCGAGCGTATCGAGCAGGCCAGCGCCAAGCTGAACGGCCAGGCGCCGGTGCCCATGCAACTGGTGACCACCTCGGGCAGCGGCCTCGACCCGCAGCTCTCGCCCGAGGCCGCCGCCTGGCAGGTGCCGCGCATCGCCCAGGCCCGTGGCCTGGCCGAAGCCGAGCTGCTGCGCCTGGTCGAAGCGCACACCGAGCGCCCGCTGTTCGGCCCGGCGGTGGTCAATGTGCTGGCTCTGAACCTGGCGCTGGCCGACAATCCCTCCACTTCTTCCCAGTGATGAGTGCTCGATGAACGACAGCCTGCGCGCCGAGGCGCTGCTCGCCGACCTGCCCCGTGAAGGCCGGGGCCGGCTCAAGGTGTTTCTCGGTGCCGCGCCTGGCGTCGGCAAGACCTACGCCATGCTCCAGGCCGCCCATGCGCAACTGCGCCAGGGCGTGGCGTTGCGCGCCGGGGTGGTGGAAAGCCACGGCCGCAGCGAGACCGAGGCGCTGCTGCTGGGGCTGCCGCAGCAGCCAGCGCTGCGTCTGCCGTATCGCGGCCTGGAACTGAGCGAGATGGACCTCGACGGCCTGCTCGCGGCCCCGCCCGAGCTGGCGCTGGTCGACGAGCTGGCGCACAGCAACGCCCCCGGCAGTCGCCACGCCAAGCGCTGGCAGGACGTGCAGGAGCTGCTCACCGCCGGCATCGACGTTTACACCACGGTCAACGTCCAGCACCTGGAAAGCCTCAACGACCGCGTGCGTGACATCACCGGCGTGCAGGTGCGCGAAACCGTGCCCGACTGGGTGCTGCAGGAAGCCGACGAAATCCAGCTGGTCGATCTGCCGCCGCGTGAGCTGCTCGAACGCCTGCGCGACGGCAAGGTGTACATGCCCGAGCAGGCGCGCGCGGCCATCGATGCCTTCTTTTCGCCGACCAACCTCACCGCGCTGCGTGAGCTGGCCATGCAGACCGCCGCCGCACGGGTCGACGCCGACCTCGATCAACGCTATCGCCAGCTCGGTCAGGCTGCGCCCAGCGTGCTCGGGCGCTTGCTGGTGGGGGTTGATGGCGATGGCGAGGCCGAGCGTCTGGTGCGCCACGCTTGCGCGGTAGCCGAGCGGCGCCATCTGCCCTGGTCGGTGGTGCATGTGGACAGCCGCGCAGCCATGGACGAGGCGCAGCGTGGCCGCCTGCAAGCGGCGCTGCGTCTGGCCGAGCGCCTCGGTGGCGAGGTGGTGACGCTGCACGGCGACTCGGTGGCGCGCACGCTGCTCGACCATGCCCACGAGCGTCGCGCCAGCCTGATCCTGGTCGGCAGCAGCGCGCGCCGTTTGCGTCGGCGTTGGTTCGGGCGTGGCCTCGGCGAACGCCTGCTGGCCGCCGGTGCCGGGCTGGAGGTCAGCGTGCTGGACGCAGCCGGTGCGCAGATTCCGACTGGCCGGCGTGCGCGCATCGCCCCGCGTTGGCGCGACTACCTGCTGGCTACCCTGGCCGCCGCCTGCGCCACGCTGATCTCCCTCGGCCTGGCGCGGGTGCTGGAGCTGCCGAACATCTCCCTGGTGTTCCTCGCCGCCGTGCTGCTGGTGGCCGTGCGCAGCAGTCTCGGGCCAGCGCTGGCCTGCTCGGGGTTATCGTTCCTGGCCTACAACTTCTTGTTCATTCCGCCGACGTTAACCCTGCGCATCCAGCGTCAGGAGGATGTGTTGACGTTGCTGTTCTTCCTGCTCATGGCCGGGCTGACCGGCAACCTGGCCAGTCGTCAGCGCCGTCAGATGCAGGCGCTGCGTCAGGCGCAGGGCGAGACCACGGCGCTGCTGGAGCTGTCGCGCAAGCTCACCGTCGCCGCCGACCGCCAGGCCGTACTGGCGGTGGCCGAGCAACAGCTAGGCGGCTGGGCCGAGATGCAACTGACCCTGTTGTCGCGCAACGCGCAAGGCCAGTGGCAGCACGCGGGTGGCCTGCACGCCGAGCTGCCCGATGCGGAGCGTGCCGCCGCCGACTGGGCCTGGCAGCACGAACAGCCCGCGGGCCTTGGCACCGATACCCTGCCCGGCAGCCGCTGGTGGTGGTGGCCGCTGTGCGGGGAGGAGGGCGCGTTGTTGCTGATCGGCTTGCGGCATGTCGATGGCGCGCCACTGGCGGATGAGCGTCGACGCCTGGTCGCCGCCCTTGGTCAGCCACTGGCGCAGGCCCTGGCCCGCGCGCAACTGGCCGAGGAGCTGGAGGCAGCGCGCCTGCACGGGCAGACCGAGGAGCTGCGCAGCGCGCTGCTGGCCTCGGTATCGCACGATCTGCGCACCCCGCTGACCGCCATGCGCGGCTCCATCGACAGCCTGCTGGCGCTGGGTGAGGCGATCCCCATGGCGGATCGTCGGGAACTGCTCGAAGGCACCCGCGACGAGGCCGAGCGCCTCGACCGCTATATCCAGAACCTGCTCGACATGACTCGCCTCGGCCACGGCGGGCTCAAGCTGGCGCGCGACTGGGTGGCGCCCAGCGATATCGTCGCCAGCGCCCTACAACGCCTGCGCGCGGTGCTCGCGCCGCTGCAGGTGGAATGCCTGCTGCCGGCGGAGCCGCCGCTGCTGCATGTGCATGCGGCGCTGATCGAACAGGCGCTGGTCAACGTGCTGGAGAACGCCGCGCGCTTCTCGCCGCCCGCCGGGCGCCTGCGCGTGGCGCTGGAATACGACGATCAGGAGCTGCGCTTTGTCGTCGCCGACCAGGGCCCTGGCATTCCCGAGGCGGAACGGGCGAAGATCTTCGACATGTTCTATACCGCAGCGCGGGGGGATCGCGGCGGCCAGGGAACTGGCCTGGGCCTGGCGATCTGCCAGGGCATGGTCGGCGCCCACGGCGGTCGCGTCACGGTCGGTGAGGGCCTCGATGGCCGTGGCGCCAGCCTGATCCTGCACCTGCCATTGACCGCGCAACCGCACGCCGAGGAAGACTGATGACGCAAGGGCCGAGCATTCTGCTGATCGACGACGAGGCGCAGATTCGCAAGTTCCTGCGCATCGCCCTCAGTGCCCAGGGCTACCGGGTGCTGGAGGCGGCCAACGGTGAAGACGGCCTGGCCCAGGCGGCGCTGCATAGCCCCGATCTGGTCGTGCTTGACCTCGGCCTGCCCGACCTCGATGGCCAGCAGGTGCTGCGCGGCCTGCGCGAATGGAGCCTGGTGCCGGTGCTGGTGCTCTCGGTACGCGCCAGCGAGGGCGAGAAGGTGCTGGCGCTCGATGGCGGCGCCAACGACTACGTGACCAAGCCGTTCGGTATCCAGGAATTTCTCGCCCGGGTGCGCGTGCTGCTGCGCCTGGGCCAGGGCCGCGAAACGCTGCCGGCGAGCATCGCCTGTGGCGCGCTGAACATCGATCTGGCCTATCGCCGGGTCAGCCTCGACGGCGCCGAAATCGCCCTGACACCCAAGGAATACGCCGTGCTGGCGCTGCTCGCCCAGCACCTCGGGCGGGTGGTGACCCAGCAGCAACTGCTGCGCGATATCTGGGGGCCCAGCCACGTCGGCGACAGCCATTACCTGCGTGTGGTGGTCGGCCACCTGCGGCAGAAGCTCGGCGACGATCCGGCCGCGCCGCGTTATCTGATTACTGAGGCGGGTGTCGGCTATCGCCTGAGCGATTCGTGACAAACGAAGCACCTGACGGATATCCCCGGCACTGAGCGGATAGAGCGGCCGGTGCGTCCGGCGGAAGATCGATCCAACGTAAGCAATCGTTGGAGTCGCCGCCATGCAAGGTCGTTACATTCAAGTTCCCGCGAAGGATGGCCAGTTCGCCGCATACCTGGCCGTTTCGGTCGACGGCAAAGGGCCGGGCATCGTGCTCTGCCAGGAAATCTTCGGGGTCAACGAGGCCATGCGCGTCGTGGCCGATCACCTGGCCGAGGAAGGCTACACCGTGCTGGTGCCGGATCTGTACTGGCGTCAGCAGGTGGGCGTCGAGTTGGGCTACACGCCGGAAGATTTCGACAAGGCCCTGGCGCTGTATCAGGCCTTCGACGAGAACCTCGGCGTGGCCGACATCGACGCCAGCTTGAATTTCCTCAAGACCCTGCCCGAATGCAGCGAGGCCGGGCTCGGTGTGGTCGGTTACTGCCTGGGCGGCAAGCTTGCTTATCTGGCGGCCTGCCGACTGGCACAGGTGGCCTGCGCGGTGGGTTACTACGGGGTCGGCATCGAGAATGCCCTGTCTGAGCTGGAAGGGCTCAAGGGCCGCCTGGTGCTGCATTTTGCCGAGCAGGATGGCTTCTGCCCGGCACCGGCCCGCGAGGCTATCATCGCGGCGCTCAAGCAGCGTCCGGCCACCGAGGCTTACGTCTATCCGGGTGTCGACCACGCGTTCGCCCGCCCGGCCGGGCATCACTACCACAAGCCCTCGGCGCTGCTCGCCCACGAGCGCAGCATCGCCGCGCTGCGCCGCAGCATCGGCCCGGACTACAACCTCTCCGACCTGTGGGAGGAACACATCCGCCACGAGTTCGACACCCGCGACGTGCCGGCGACCATGGCCACCATGGTGCCCGAGCCCTACGTCAACCATATCCCCACCATGACCGGCGGCGTGGGTTACCGCGAGCTGGCGCGCTTCTACCGCTACCACTTCGTTCACGGCAACCCCAAGGACATGGCGCTGACGCCGATCTCGCGCACCGTTGGCGCCTCGCAGATCGTCGACGAATTCATCATGAGCTTCACCCATGACCAGGAAATCGACTGGCTGCTGCCCGGCGTCGCGCCCACTGGCCGCTTCGTCGAGATTCCCATGCTCGGCGTGGTCAAGTTCCGTGGGCCGAAGCTCTACCACGAGCACATCTACTGGGATCAGGCCAGCGTGCTGGTGCAGATCGGCCTGCTCGACCCCGAGGGCTTGCCGGTGGCCGGTGCCGAGACTGCACACAAGTTGCTCGACGAGAGCCTGCCCTCCAACAGCCTGATGCTGAGCTGGTCGACCAGCGCTGGCAAGCCGATCGAGGGCTGAGCCATGAACCTGCACAGTCTCGACGGCAAGGTCGCCGTGATCAGCGGCGGCGCCACCCTGATCGGTCGCGCGGTGGCCGCAGCGCTGCTCGCCGCCGGTGCCCGCGTGGCCATTCTCGACATCGACCCGCAGGGCGCCGCCGTGGCCGATGAGCTGGGCAGCGGCGCGCTGTTCATCGCCCTGGATCTGACCGATGACGCCGCCGTGGCGGCGGCCATCGCCCGCATCCACGACCAGTTCGGCCCGGTCGATCTGCTGGTCAACCTGGCCTGCACCTACCTCGACGACGGCCTGGCCTCGACCCGCGCCGACTGGCTGCGCGCCCTCGACATCAACCTGGTGTCGGCGGTGATGCTGACCCAGGCACTGAGCACCGACCTGCAGGCGCGCCGTGGTGCGGTGGTCAACTTCACCTCGATTTCGGCGCAGTGCGCGCAGACCGGGCGCTGGCTCTACCCGGTGTCCAAGGCCGCCATGCGCCAACTGACGCGCAGCATGGCGATGGATCTGGCGCCGCTGGGCATCCGCGTCAACTCGGTGTCGCCGGGCTGGACCTGGTCGCGGGTGATCGCCGAGGTCAGTGGCGGCGACCGTGCCCATGCCGACCGCGTGGCCGCCGATTTCCACCTGCTCGGACGCCTGGGCGAACCGGCGGAGGTGGCCCAGGTGGTCGCCTTCCTCTGCTCGCCAGCGGCCAGCTTCGTCACCGGCGCCGACTACGCGGTGGACGGTGGTTACTCGGTGATGGGCCCGGAGCGCAACCAGCCGGCCATCCCACGTCTCGCCGAACGGGAGTGAGCGACATGAGCAATCCCTTCTGGCGCCTTTTCAACGGTTTTACCCCCACCCGCCACTCGACTCCCCGGAGAACTCCCATGCGTCGAATCGCTATCGTCGGGGCCGGCCAGGCCGGCCTGCAACTGGGCATCGGTCTGCTTGCCCAGGGCTATCACGTCACCCTCACCACCAACCGCACAGGCGAACAGGTGCGCAACGGCAAGGTGATGTCCAGCCAATGCATGTTCAACAACGCCCTGCAAACCGAGCGCGACCTCGGCCTGAACTTCTGGGAAGAGCAATGCCCAGCGGTGGAGGGCATCGGCCTGAGCGTGCCCAACCCCGAGCGTCCGGGCGAGAAGCTGATCGACTGGAGCGCACGCCTGGATCGCTACGCCCAGGCCGTCGACCAGCGCCTGAAGATGCCGGCCTGGATGGACGAGTTCGAGCGCCGTGGTGGCGAGCTGATCATCCAGGACGTCGGCCTGCCCGAGCTGGAGCAACTGACCCAGAGCCATGACCTGACCCTGCTGGCTGCCGGCAAGGGCGAAGTGGTCAACCTGTTCGCCCGTGACACCGAGCGCACCGTGTTCCAGCAGCCGCAACGCGCGCTGGCGCTGACCTACGTGAAGGGCATGACGCCCAAGTCGCCCTATTCGCGGGTGGCCTTCAACCTCATCCCCGGTGTCGGCGAGTACTTCGTGTTCCCCGCCCTGACCCTGAGTGGGCCGTGCGAGATCATGGTGTTCGAGGGCATCCCCGGCGGCCCCATGGACTGCTGGCAGGACGTCACCTCGCCCGAGCAGCACCTCGAACGCAGCCTGGAGATCGTCCAGCGCTTCGCCCCCTGGGAGGCCGAGCGCTGCCGCAACCTGGAGCTGACCGACGCCGGTGGCGCACTGGCCGGGCGCTTCACCCCCATGGTGCGCAAGCCGGTGCTGCGCCTGCCGTCCGGGCGCACGGTGTTCGGCATGGCCGACGCCCTGGTGGTCAACGACCCGATCACCGGCCAGGGCTCGAACAATGCGGCCAAGTGCAGCAAGGTCTACCTCGACGCCATCCTCGCCCAGGGCGACGCCGCCTTCACCCCCGACTGGATGCAGCAGACCTTCGAGCGCTACTGGGACTACGCCGGCCAGGTGGTCAAGTGGACCAACAGCCTGCTCACCCCACCGCCACCGCACATCCTCGAACTGCTCGGCGCCGCCAGCCAGTCGCAGGCCATCGCCGCGCAGATTGCCAACGCCTTCGACGACCCGCGCCGCTTCGCGCCCTGGTGGTTCGACGCCGCGCAGTGCCAGGACTTCATCCAGGGCCACATGAGCCATGCGGCCTGATCGGGAGACAGCCATGACCGATTCCACGCTTATCGCAGTCGACGGCGTCGAGCCGCGCAGCCTGCGCAACCTGCTCGGCCAGTTCGCCACCGGGGTGACGGTGATCACCACCTGCACCGCCGACGGGCGCCGGGTGGGCATGACCGCCAACTCCTTCTCCTCGGTGTCGCTCGATCCGCCTCTGGTGCTCTGGAGCCTGGCGCGCACGGCGCCGAGCCTGCCGGACTTCCTCGCCGCCAGCCACTTCGCCATCAATGTGCTGGGCAGCGACCAGCATGGCCTGTCCGGGCATTTCGCGCGCCCGGCGGCAGACAAGTTCGCCGGCATCGAATACGCCGAAGGGCCCGCTGGGGTGCCCCTGCTGGACGGCGCCATCGCCACCCTGGTGTGCCGTAACGGCACGCAGTACGAGGGCGGCGACCACCTGATCTTCCTCGGTGAGATCGAGCACTACCGACACAGCGGCGGAGAACCGCTGGTCTTCCATGCCGGGCAGTACCGGGTCGCCGTCGCGCACCCGGCCCTCGCCCTCTGAGTTAGCTGCCAAAACGACAAATACAGGAGCCTTGCATGACTCAGATCCGCTATCTGCCGCTGGTATTGGCAATTGCCGCCAGCGGCGCCCAGGCCTACGACCTGCCGGTCGTCAACCTCGGGCTGACCAGTTTTCTCGATGGTGGCTTGCCGGCCGGTCCCGGCTGGTACTTGCAGCAGTACTACCAGAACTACAGCGCCGACCGCCTGCGCGACCGCAACGGTGATCGCATCGGCCTGCCGAAGACCGAGCTCGATTATCAGGTGGCGGTGACCCAGGTGAGCTACCTGTCCAACCTGCGCCTGGGCAACGCCAGCCTCGGCCTCAACGCCGTGCTGCCGATCGTCACCAAGATGGATGTGGATGACGGCCTGAACAACGCGGCGCTGAAGGCACAGGATGGCGTGGGTGATGTGCTCATCGGGCCGTTCATCCAGTTCGACCCGATCATGGGCCCGGATGGGCCGCGCTTTGTGCACCGCATCGAGCTGCAGGTGAACCTGCCGACCGGTGAGTACAGCGACAAGCGCGACATCAACCCTGGCAACAACGCCGTTTCGTTCAACCCCTACTGGGCGGCGACCTACTGGTTCAATCCCAAGTGGTCGGCCTCGCTACGTGCGCATTACCTGTACAACTTCCGCAACGACGACCCCAGCTATGCCTTCGGCGATGTCTCCGACATCCAGGCCGGGCAGGCGCTGCACGCCAACTTCGCCACCGAGTACGCGGTCACCCCGCAATTGCGCCTGGGTATCAACGGCTACTGGCTCAAGCAGATCAGCGATACCAAGGTCGACGGCCATGAGGTCTCCGGGCGGCGCGAGAAGGTCTGGGCCGTCGGTCCGGGGGCGATGTACAGCTTCTCCCAGGACGACCATCTGGTGGTCAACGCCTACTTCGAGCAGGACGTGGAGAACCGCCCGGACGGCAGCCGCATGCAAGTGCGCTACATCCACCACTTCTGAGTCCGTTTGCATCGTTTGCCTGCCGGAGCCCCTCCGGCAGGTTTTTTTGGCACGCCGTTCTGGCGACCATGAATTCCCCGCTACCGGCCCCAACTCGAGCGTGCCGTGGGTGTCCGGTGGCCCGAGCCGGAGAGCCACGATGGACGACCATCCCCTGATTTGCCGTACCGACCTCAACGGGCGGATTACCTTCTGCACCCCGGCCTTTGCCGAGCTCCATGGCTACCGGGTCGATGAACTGCTGCAGCAATCCTTCACCCTGTTGCGCCATACGGACATGCCCGCGGCGCTGTTCGCCCACCTCTGGCATACCCTCGGCCAGCAGCACACCTGGCTCGGCCCGCTGTACAACCGTCATCGCGATGGACATGCCGTATGGCTGGAGCTGTACGTCAAACCGGTGCATGGCCCTCAGGGCGTCAGCGGTTATGGCGCGCTGTACCTGCCGCTGGACGAGGCGGGACGACAGCGTGCCGAACAGGGCCTGGCGTGCGTACGCCGTGGACAGGCACCGGGACGCATATTGCGGGGTTGGTTACAGCGTGCCTGGCCCTGGCTGATGGCTGCCGGCGCGCTGTTGGCCGGTGCGCCGTTGTTGTCGATGGGCTGGGCCGAACAAGGCCTGGCGCTGGGCTGTGTGTTGGGTGCGGGGCTGCTCTCGCAGCAGCACCAGACGCAGCGCTTGCGGCGCCTGCTGGAGGGCAGTCGCGGCCTGTGCAGTGACCCCTGGCTGGGCGGTTTTCTCGAAGACGAGCCAATGCTTGGGCGTTTCGCCCTGGCCCTGCGCAGCGAGGCGCGGCGCCTGCACACGGCGCTGATGCGCATTGGTGCGGCTGGCGGGCAGCTCGAACAGCGTGCTGCCGAGGTCACCCAACTGATCCGCCATGAGGCGGCACGCCTCGACGCTCAGCGTGACGGCAATCACCAGGCTGCTACGGCTTTACACGAGCTGGCAGCGACCATCCAGGAGGTCACTGGCAATGTGCACGGCGCCAGCCAGGGCACTGCCGATGCCAGTGCGCAGACCACTCACAGCCGCCAGCTTGCTCTCCGGGCGCAGGAGGCCCTGGGCCAGCTCGACGCCGCCGTGAGCGGCGCGGCCACGGCGGCGAAGCAGGTGGGCGCAGCAGTCACGGATATCAGCGACTTCACCCGCTTGATCAGCGAGATTGCCGAACAGACCAACCTGCTAGCGCTCAATGCGGCCATCGAGGCCGCGCGGGCCGGCGAAGCCGGACGTGGCTTCGGCGTGGTCGCCGACGAGGTGCGCCAACTGGCGTCGCGCACTCAGGTGGCGACGGCGCAGATCCGCCCGCTGCTGGAGCGCCTGCAACAGGCGGCCGCGCGTAATGGCGAACAGGCCGGGCGCTGCCAGGCACTGGCGCAGGACACCGATGGCCAGTTGCGCGAGATGCTGCAGGGGCTGAAGGATGTCGATGAACGTCTGCAAGGGGTCAACGCCCTGGGCCAGCAGATCGCCGTGGCCATGCAGGAGCAGGAACAGGTCATCGGCCTGCTCGACGAGCAGGTGCAGGGCGCGGTGGCCGATGTGGCGCAGAGTGCGGACAAGGCGCGCGAAGCCGAGCGCCTGGGCGCCAGCCTGCATGAGCAGGCGGCGGCATTGATCCAGTTGGCGCGCTATTTCGATCGTTGAGATGGAATAAGGCCGGGGTGTCTGAAGCCCACCTCGGCATGGCGGTTGCGCATGGTCTGTAGGAGCGGATTTATCCGCGACAGGCAGTACCTGATCAGCGCCGGGCACCGGCGCTTTGCAGGAACTTCTCGCTGTACAGGCGGGTGTCGCCGAGGCCGGCTTCGTCGAGCCAGCTGCGTACCGCCTCGACCATCGGCGGCGGGCCGCACAGGTACATGTCGAAAGGCTGGGCGGCCAGCGCGCTACGGTCGAAGTGCTCGGGGATGTAGCCGCTCAGGCCGCTCCAGGCCGGTGAGGGCTGGCTGACCACGGGCAGGTAGTCGAAGTCGGCGATGCTGGCGCGGTAGCTTTCCAGACGTTCGCGTTCGCACAGGTCGGCATCCTGATTCACCCCGTAGAACAGACGCACGGGTTGGCCGCAGCCGCCGCGCTCGGCCATCTCGTCGAGCATGCCGAGGAACGCCGACAGCCCCGTGCCACCGGCCACCAGCAGCAGCGGCCGTTCGATCTGGCGCAGGTAGAAGCTGCCCAGCGGCAGTTCCAGCTCCAGGCGCTGGCCGACCTGACAGCGTTCGCGCAGGAAGTTGCTCATCACCCCGTCGGGCAGCAGGCGAATGAGGAACTGCAGGTGGTTCTGCGCGTTGGGCCGGTTGGCGAAGGAGTACGCGCGCCACTCTTCGGTGCCCGGCACTTTCAGGCGCGCGTACTGGCCCGGCAGAAAGCGCAGGGTGCCGCCCTGGGTGAGGGCATCGAGGTGCAGGATGGCCGTACTCGGCGACACCTGTTCGATGGCCGTGACCACGGCTTCGACCCGCTCCAGCGAGTTGGCGTGGCACAGGCTGGAGTCGAGGTCGAAGTAGAAGGCGGCGTCCGACTGCACACGGGTCTGGCAGGCCAGCACCTTGCGCTGCGCCAGGTCACGCTCGCTGAGGGCTTCCTCGTCGACGTAATCCTGCTGGTAGCGGCCCGCTTCGCAGCGACCCTGGCAGGTGCCGCAGACGCCTTCGCGGCAGTCCAGCGGCAGGCTGATGCCCTGGCGCAGCGCGGCATCGAGCAGCAGTTCACTGGGTTTGACGCCGATGAACAGAGTTTTGCCATCGGCAAAGCTGAGCGCGACGTTATGGCTCATGGCGGGCCTCCTAGAGGTGGTAGAAGTCGAGCACGGCGTTGATGGTGTCGTTGAGCAGCAAGACGTGCTTGCGGCGAATGCGGAAGTCGCCTTCGCCCAGCTCGCGCAGGTGGTAGGTGGCCTGGCCGTAGAACTGCTCGGAGACGCCGTGGCGGGTGTACAGGGTGTTCCAGCCCACCTTCGCTTCGAGCTGGCCATCGTCGAGCCGGCGCAGACGCAGGTTGCTGATCTGGTGCAGGGTACGCGGCAGCGGCGTGGACGCCGCCGACTTGCCGGTGCGCAGGCGGAATACGCGATCCTCCAGGCCCGAGCGGTCGGCGTAGTAGATGTACGACAGGCCCTGCTGTGGGTCTTGCACGTACGCGTGCTCGCTGACCCACTGCGGCAGGTGGAACAGGCTGTCCTCGTCGAACAGGGCGATGTAGGCGTCCCAGTCCTGGGCGTCGCAGAGGGCGGCTTTGCGGTAGAGGAACTGCTCCACCGCGTAGTGCAGGTTCGGGTTCATGCGGACACCTCGGCAGGTTGCAGGGCTTTGTGCGCCAGGCCATCGAGCAGGCGTTTTTGCCAGGCACCGTGCTGGTTGACGTACAGCCCTTCGTGGGTGAATTCGGTGCCGGTGAGCACCGGCTGTATCCCTAAGGCTGCGCTGTTCGGCGTCGGCCCCGTGGCCCACAGGTGGTGGCCACGTGAGATGTCGCTCCAGCGCTCCAGGCGCGCCTGGAAACCGCGCTGGGCTTCGCGGAACTCCACCAGGTCATCCGGCGTGCCCATGCCCGAGACGTTGAAGAAGTCCTCGAACTGGCGGATGCGGCTGGTACGGTCGGCGGCGGACTCACCCTTGACGCCGATGCACTGGCTGATGATCTCGGTCTTGTTCCAGGCCAGCGGGCGCACGATGCGCAGTTGCGAGCTGATCTGATCCATGAAGAACAGGCTCGGGTAGATGTTCAGGTTGCGCAGGCGGTGCATCATCCACTCGGCGCGGGCCTGGCCGTATTCCTCCACCAGGCGTGGCATCACTGTGGCGTAGCCGGGGCGCACCGTGGGGTTGGGCATGTCGCTGAACAGCAGGCTGTGGCCGTTGTTGAAGGAGAACCAGCCGTCATCGGTGTCGGCATCGCCGGCCCCCAGCTTGCTGTAGTCCAGGGTGCTGCTGGCACCACCTTTTTCGGCATTGACCTGCTGGCGGTGCTGCACGGTGGAGACATAGTTGTAGTGCACGGTGCTGACGTGATAACCGTCCAGGCCGTTCTCGTTCTGCAGCTTCCAGTTGCCGTCGTAGGTGTAGGTGGACTTGCCCGGCAGCACTTCCAGCTCGCCGGTGGGCGACTGCGCCACCATCATGTCGAAGAACACCTTGGCATCGCCGAGGTAGTCTTCCAGCGAGTCCGTGCCCTGGGTGTCCAGGCTGACGAAGACGAAGCCCTTATAGCTCTGGATGCGCGCTTTTTTCAGGCCACGGGTGGCCTTGTCGAAGCCGTCCGGGTATTCGCCCGGTGCCTTGACCTTCACCAGGCGCCCGTCGCTCTTGTAGCACCAGGCATGGAAGGGGCAGGTGAAGGTGGACTGGTTGCCCTTGCCGACGCGGGTGAGGGTGGCGCCACGGTGCTGGCAGGCGTTGATCAGCGCGTGCAACTCGCCATTGCCGTCGCGGGTGATGATCAGCGGCTGGCGCCCGGCGCGCATCGTGATGAAGTCATTCGGCTGGGCGATCTCGCTTTCGTGGCAGGCATAGATCCATACCTTCTCGAAGATCAGCTCCATCTCCAGGTCGAACAGCTCGGGTTCGGTGAACAGGTCACGGGCGACCCGGTAGACGCCCTCGGCAGGGCGGAAGTCGAGGCAGCCACGAATGTAGTCCTGCCATTGGGAAACGCTGCGCATGCTCATCAGGGGTGTCCTCTGTAGGGGATACTCGCCCCGATTGAAGCCCTTGCCTGGGCTGGCCACTATCCGCTGAGCCTGGCAGTGCTATCCGTTTTTTCCGGAACCAGGCCGATAGTTGCCGGTAACGGGCAATGGCTGCAGGAAATGGATAGTGGCCGTGGGCGCAGGCCTGGAAACTGGCAGCCGAACCCGCTCAAGGAGCCTTGTCATGACCCACATGGCCGCCGCCCTGCATGCCACTCACTGCGATCCCGATGCCGCCCAGGCCTGGATGGCGACGATCTGCGGGCCACACCAACTGGAGGTGCGGCGCCCGGCGCGGCTGAGCTTCGAGCACGACGGCCTGCGCCTGCCGGGGATGGGCACGGTGCTCGGTCGCGTGGCCTATGGCACCGACGTGACCATCGCGGTGGGCGCACTCAGCCGGTTGGATGGTTACAGCATCAGCCTGCCGATCAGTGGCCGGCAGATGCTGCACGGGCCGCAGGGCAGTTTGCGTTCCGACCGGCGCCAGGGACTGATCGTCTCGCCGAGCGCGCCCCAGGCGCTGGAACTGACCGGCAGTTGCCGTAAGTGGCAGGTGGTGATCCGCCGCGAGGCCCTGCAACAGGTGGCCGAGCAATGGCTGCAGAGACCAGTGCAGGGGGCGGTCGAGTTCGAGTCGCGCATGGATCTGGGCAGCCCTCAGGTGGCTGCCTGGTGGCAACTGGTGGCGCAGCTCTGTCGCGATTTTTCCGCCGGGCGCCTGCTGTTCGCCCATGGTGCGTTGGCCCGTGAGCTGGAGACGTTGTTGATCCGTGGCCTGCTATTGGCGCAGCCGAACGATCTGTCGCCGTTGCTCGCGGCACAGGGCGCAGACGAGCGCCCGGCCTATCTGCAGCGAGCCTGTCGCTACATCGCCGAACATGCCCGCGAGGAGATCGGCCTGGGCGATCTGGAGGCGGCTGCCGGGGTATCGCGGCAGCGTCTCTACGATGCCTTTCACCGCCACCTGGGCAATACGCCCATGGGCTACCTGCGCCAGCAGCGCCTGCTGGCCGTGCGCGCTGCGCTGCTGGCGCCACGGCCAGCGGCCAGCGTATCGGCGGCTGCGCTGGAGTGGGGGTTCAGCCATCTGGGGCGCTTCGCTGCCGATTACCGCAAGGCCTTCGGCGAGACGCCCTCGCAGACGCTGGAGTGCGCCCGCCAGCGGCGTTAGTCTGAGTCGACTCATTGGCGACGAAAATCGCGAATGAATTCGCTACTACACTACACCCTGCCGGGAGGCATGCTCGGTAGGAGCGGATTTATCCGCGAAAAGGGCGGGCACCGGAGCCGCCCACATCGCGAATAAATTCGCGCCTACGAAGGCCTTATCGGCATCCTCACTGCCCATCAACCGTTGCGATAACGCAAGGTGGCCGAGGGCAGCTCGCCGTAACGCCGCTTGTATTCCTGGGCGAAGCGGCCGAGGTGGGCGAAGCCCCATTTGAAGGCGACTTCGGTGACCGAACTCTGCTGTTCCTGCGCCAGCTCCTGGTGTACCCGCTCCAGGCGCAGGTCACGCAGGTAGGCCATCGGGCTGGTGTTGCGGAAGTTGCGAAAGCCGGCATAGAGGGTGCGCACGCTGACGCCGGCCTGTTCGGCCAGGCACTCGATGCTCAGCGGTTCGTGCAGGTGGTTGCGGATGTATTCCTCGGTGCGTTTGACGAAGTAGGGCGAAACGCTCTTGGTATTGCGCTCGTGCAACTGCTGCTGCACATCGTGCTGCACGCCATAGAGCAGGGCGTTGAGCAGCGCCGACTCGAACTGGCGCAGCACCAGCGGTTGGTGAATGGGATGCTGCTCGTCGGCCATGGCCCCCAGCAGCACCCCGAGCAATTGCAGGAAATAGGCGCCGCCGGTGCTGCCCAGATCCAGGCGCGGATCGAAGGCCGGCAGGTGCTCGGGATGCTGCGCCAGGTGCTGGCGGCAATGGTGGGCCATGTCGTCGCTGTCGATGCGGATGGCCAGTTGCGGCGCGCCACCCTGCCAGCGCATCTCGACCGGCAACTGCGGCGACAGCAGCGAGGCGACCTGCGGCGTGGAGTCGAAGCGATGGTTACCGCAGCGCACCTCGGCGTTACCCGCCATGGGAATCTGTATCAGATAGAAGCGCTCCAGGCGGCCAGGATCGATGATCACATCGGTGGAATACTCCAGGCGATTGAGTGACAGCCGCCCCCGGCTGACATGGTGCATGCAGGCGCTCACCCCTTCTCCCGACTGACTGGGCTGCAGCTCGTGGGGCTTGAACACACGGCTAACGTTCTCACGCACCTTGTCGGTATCGCTCAAGAGAAACAACTGATTCTCCGGCGAGAAAATGCGGGTAGTTTGGAAACGTTCGCCTCCCTCGGGCACGCTCGGACTCAGGCTCATCACGGTCTCCTGCACTAATACAAGGCATCTGTGCACCGACGGTCTTCCAGAACGCTGCAGTATTCGGATAGTGGCTGCAGGCGGTGGATAGCCGTGGCGTTTTGTCTGGGCCGCTGCCAGGCGGTGCGGCCTTTGCCTGTGTACTGAGCAAGCGGTGGGCCAAGTCGGGATGGGCAAGGATAGAAAACGATCTTTTTATTTCCTAAAAGAATAAATAAGTAATTATTTATTCTTTTTGTTTCGTTTCGTTCCTGAGCATAGTGAGTCCCACGCCAGTCACTGCCAAGGAGCACGATCATGACCATCCGCCTAGGCGATATCGCCCCCGATTTCGAACAGGATTCCAGCGAAGGCCGCATTCGTTTCCACGAGTGGCTGGGTGACAGCTGGGGCATCCTCTTCTCCCACCCGGCCGACTTCACGCCGGTGTGCACCACCGAGCTGGGTTTCACCGCCAAGCTCAAGGATGAGTTCGCCAAGCGCGGCGTCAAGGCCATTGCCCTGTCCGTCGACCCGGTGGATTCGCACCTCAAGTGGATCGACGACATCAACGAGACGCAGAACACCGCGGTCAACTTCCCGATCATCGCCGACGCCGACCGCAAGGTCTCCGATCTCTATGACCTGATCCACCCGAACGCCAACGACACCCTGACCGTGCGTTCGTTGTTCGTCATCGACCCGCACAAGAAGGTGCGCCTGACCATCACCTATCCGGCCAGCACCGGGCGCAACTTCCACGAGATCCTGCGCGTGGTCGATTCGCTGCAACTGACCGACAACTACAAGGTGGCCACGCCGGCCAACTGGCAGGACGGTGACGACGTGGTGATCGTGCCGTCGCTCAAGGACGAAGCGGAGCTCAAGCAGCGCTTCCCCAAAGGCTACCGGGCAGTGAAGCCCTACCTGCGCCTGACCCCACAGCCGAACAAATAAGGAACCAGCATGCACGTCGTGTTGCTCTCCGGCAGCCCTGCAGCGCGTTCGCGCACCGAGCTGCTGCTGGATCATGTACGTCAGCGCCTGCAGGCGCAGCAGGTGGAAGTGAGTCTGCTCAAGGTGCGCGATTTCCCGGCTGAGGATCTGCTGCATGCAAGGTTCGACAGCCCGGCGGTGCAGCAGCTGCAGGCCGTGGTGGCCAGTGCCGATGGCCTGGTGATCGGCACGCCGGTGTACAAGGCGTCGTTCACCGGTGCGCTGAAGGTGCTGCTGGATCTGCTGCCCGAGCGCGCCCTGGCGCACAAGGTGGTGCTGCCCCTGGCCAGTGGCGGCAGCCCGGCGCATCTGCTGGCTGTGGACTACGCGCTCAAGCCGGTACTGGCCGCGCTGAAGGCGCAGGAGATACTCAGTGGCGTGTTCGCCGTGGACAAGCAGATCGGCTATCCGCAAGGGGACAGGCCTGCGCAGATCGACGACGAATTGCGCGAACGCCTCGACGAGGCACTGGAACACCTGGGCGCAGCCCAGGTGCGACGGCCACAGCCGATCGATCCGAACCTGCTCAACGACCGGCTGGTAAACGCCCGCTGGAGTATCTGATCCATCCGTAACACCCCGCCTTACTCGCCCGCCAACGGGCAAGCAGGCCCACACTCAATCTGCAAAGGAGGTCGCCATGGGCGCCAACACTTTGCGTCGGAGTCTGGTCGCCCTGTTTGCCGCGACCCTTACCTTCGGCGCCATCCACGTACAAGCCGAGACGTTGCGTATCGGTTATCAGAAATACGGCCCGTTGGTGCTGCTCAAGTCCAGCGGCGCGCTGGAGAAGCGCCTCGCCGCTCAGGGCATGAGCGTGCAATGGACGGAGTTCCCGGCCGGCCCGCAACTGCTCGAAGGCCTCAATGTCGGTTCCATCGACTTCGGCACCACGGGTGAAACCCCACCGGTATTCGCCCAGGCCGCAGGTGCCGATCTGCTCTACGTGGCGTTCGAGCCAGCGGCGCCGCTGGGTGAGGCGATCCTGCTGCCCAAGGGCTCGCCGATCCAGTCGGTGGCCGAGCTCAAAGGCAAGAAGGTTGCCCTGAACAAGGGTTCCAACGTGCATTACCTGCTGGTGCGTGCCCTGCACGATGCCGGCCTCAGGTACAGCGACATCACCCCGGTGTACCTGCCGCCGGCCGATGCCCGCGCCGCGTTCGAGCGGGGCAGCGTCGATGCCTGGGTGATCTGGGATCCCTTCCTGGCCGCCGCCGAGCAGCAGTTGCAGGCGCGCATCCTGCGCGACGGCCGTGGCCTGGTGAGCAACCACCAGTTCTACCTGGCGGCGCGACCCTTTGCCGAGAAGCACCCGCAGGTGGTGGCCGCCCTGGTCGAGGAAATTCGCAACACCGGCGAATGGACGCGAACGCACCTCGACGAAACCACTGCGCTGGTCGCACCGCTACTGGGGTTGTCCCCCGCGATCACCCGTGCGGCGGTCGAGCGGCAGCGCTACGGCGCGCAGCTGATCATCCCGCAGGTGGTGGCCGCGCAGCAGCAGATCGCCGACACCTTCAGCGAGCTGAAGCTGATCCCCAGGCGCCTGAACATTGCCGAGGTGGTCTGGCAGCAGCCGGCCAAGGTCGCCCAGGTCCAGTAACCCCTAGCCCGGATGCAATCCGGGGCAGCAGCACGGTTATTTCCCGGATTGCATACGGGCTACGTCAACGCTTTCGCAAAAGGAAAACCACTCCATGAGCCTCAATATTTTCTGGTTCCTGCCTACCCATGGCGATGGCAAGTACCTGGGCACCGCCGAAGGTGCTCGCGCCGTCGACCACGGTTATCTCACGCAAATCGCCCAGGCTGCCGACCGCCTCGGCTTCGGCGGTGTGCTGATTCCCACCGGACGTTCCTGCGAGGACTCCTGGCTGGTGGCGGCCTCGTTGATCCCGGTCACGCAGCACCTCAAGTTCCTCGTTGCCCTGCGCCCGGGAATCATTTCGCCGACCGTGGCCGCGCGCCAGGCGGCGACCCTGGATCGCCTGTCGAACGGCCGTGCGCTGTTCAACCTGGTGACTGGCGGCGACCCGGATGAGCTGGCCGGCGATGGCCTGCACCTGTCGCATGCCGAGCGCTACGAGGCCTCGGTGGAGTTCACCCGCATTTGGCGTCGCGTGCTGGAGGGTGAAACCGTCGACTACGCCGGCCAGCACATTCAGGTGAAGGGCGCCAAGCTGCTCTATCCGCCGATCCAGCAGCCGCGTCCGCCGCTGTATTTCGGCGGTTCATCCGAGGCGGCGCAGGACTTGGCCGCCGAGCAGGTCGAGCTGTACCTGACCTGGGGTGAACCGCCGGCTGCGGTAGCCGAGAAGATCGCCCAGGTGCGCGAGAAGGCGGCCAGGCAGGGCCGCGAAGTGCGCTTCGGCATTCGCCTGCATGTGATCGTGCGTGAGGCCAATGAGGAAGCCTGGGCGGCGGCGGATCGCCTGATCAGCCATCTGGATCAGGCCACTATCGACCGCGCCCAGGCCTCGCTGGCGCGTTTCGACTCGGTCGGCCAGCAGCGCATGGCAGCCCTGCATGGTGGCAGTCGCGACAACCTGGAGGTGTCGCCGAATCTCTGGGCCGGAGTCGGTCTGGTGCGTGGCGGCGCCGGCACCGCGTTGGTCGGCGATGGCCCGAGCGTGGCGGCGCGGGTCAGGGAATACGCCGAGCTGGGCATCGACACCTTCATCTTCTCCGGTTACCCGCATCTGGAAGAGTCGTACCGGGTCGCCGAACTGCTGTTCCCGCATCTGGATGTGGCCGCGCCTGCGCACCCGCAGAGTCGCGGCTATGTCAGCCCGTTCGGCGAAATGATCTCCAGCGACATTCTGCCGAAGGCGGTTGCGGCAAGTTGAAAAGCCCCTCTCCCCCAGCCCCTCTCCCGCAAGCGGGAGAGGGGAGCCAAACCGGACTCCGGACGAACCAGCGGCGCCGATCAGCCCCCTCTCCCATTTATGGGAGAGGGTTGGGGAGAGGGTTGATGTAGCCCGGATGCAATCCGGGGAATACAGACACTACACAAGGTCTTCGAGGCAAAAAATGAGCAACACGACCCATCACAAACTGGCCCTGCGCGCTGCGCCTTGGGCCTTGCCGCTGGGGCTGCTGGCCGCCTGGCAACTGGCGGTGGCCACTGGCCTGTTGTCCAGTCGCATCCTGCCGGCACCCGGCGCCGTGCTCGCCGCCGGCTGGCAATTGCTGGCCTCCGGCGAAATCTGGCAGCACCTGGCGATCAGCGGCCAGCGCGCCGCCATCGGCTTTGTCATCGGTGGCAGCATCGGCCTGCTGCTGGGCCTGATCACCGGTCTGTCGAAATGGGGCGAGCGCCTGCTCGACAGCTCGGTGCAGATGATCCGCAACGTGCCGCACCTGGCGCTGATCCCGCTGGTGATCCTCTGGTTCGGCATCGACGAGGCGGCCAAGGTGTTTCTGGTCGCGCTCGGCACGCTGTTCCCCATCTACCTCAACACCTACCACGGCATCCGCAACGTCGACCCGGCGCTGGTGGAGATGGCGCGCAGTTATGGCCTGTCCGGCTTCGCCCTGTTCCGCCAGGTGATCCTGCCCGGCGCGCTGCCCTCGATTCTGGTGGGCGTGCGTTTTGCCCTCGGCTTCATGTGGCTGACGCTGATCGTCGCCGAAACCATCTCGGCCAGCGCCGGTATCGGTTACCTGGCGATGAACGCCCGCGAGTTCCTGCAGACCGATGTGGTGCTGCTGGCGATCCTGCTCTATGCGCTGCTCGGCAAGCTGGCCGACCTCGCTGCCCGGGGGCTTGAACGCACCTGGTTGCGCTGGCATCCGGCCTATCAGGCCAAGGCAGGTGGGCAATGACCGTACTGCACAGCATTCGCCAGGTCGCCCCAGCGGGCGGTGTAGCCCTGGCCATCGACAGGATCGAAAAAACCTTCGGCGAGCGTCAGGTGCTCAAGCGCATCGACCTGCACATCCCCGCCGGGCAGTTCGTCGCCGTGGTCGGTCGCAGCGGCTGCGGCAAGAGCACGCTGCTGCGCCTGCTGGCCGGCCTGGATCAGCCCAGCGGCGGCCAGTTGTTGGCCGGCAGCGGCTCGCTTAACGCGGTGCGCGAGGACATTCGCCTGATGTTCCAGGATTCGCGCCTGTTGCCCTGGAAGCGGGTGATCGACAACGTCGGCCTGGGCCTTTCCGGCAACTGGCGCAGGCAGGCGGAGGAGGCCCTGGCGGCGGTTGGCCTGGCCGATCGCGCTCATGAATGGCCGGCGGCACTGTCCGGCGGGCAGAAACAGCGCGTGGCCCTGGCCCGGGCGCTGATCCATCGCCCGCGCCTGCTGCTGCTCGACGAGCCGCTGGGCGCGCTGGACGCGCTGACCCGTATCGAGATGCAGCGCCTGATCGAACGGCTGTGGCAGCAGCATGGTTTCACCGTGCTGCTGGTCACCCACGACGTCGCCGAGGCAGTGGCCGTGGCGGATCGGGTGATCCTCATCGAGGACGGCCAGATCGGCCTCGATCTGGACGTGCAGTTGCTGCGCCCGCGTCCGCATGGCTCGCCGCTTTTGGCGGCACTGCAAGCGCGCGTGCTCGACCGGGTGCTGGCGCAGCCGGATTTGCCCGCCGCGCCCGAACCCTTATCACCCCTGCCCACGCAACTGCGTTGGGCACTGTGACGCCGTAGCCCGGATGCAATCCGGGAGCGGCTCGAGAATTCCCCGGATTGCATCCGGGCTACATCAGTCGACTATCAGGAGAGACACCATGACCATCAAAGCCATAAACGTGCGTAACCAGTTCAAGGGCAGCATCAAGGAAATCGTTATCGGCGACGTGTTGTCGGAAATCGACGTGCAGACCGCCGCCGGCATCGTCACCTCGGTGGTCACCACCCGTTCCGTGCGCGAGCTGGAACTGCAGGTGGGCAGCGAGGTGATCGCCTTCGTCAAATCCACCGAGGTGTCCATCGCCAAGCTGTAAGGATATTTTCATGTTTTTCAGCCAATTTTCGTCGATTTCGGCATGAAGCTGGCGAAATAAGCCACTTGCGATCTTGTAGGAGCGGCTTTAGCCGCGAGCTCTTTGCGCCCCAATAAATCTCGGGGCTGAAGCCCCTCCTACATGCTCACCGAACGCTTTTGCCTTGTAGTTTTCAGGCACATAAAGATCGCGAACAGGTTCTAAGAGTGGTTGCCTGAGCCGCCTTCGGATACGAGGGCTGCACGGCGTTTTTGCAGGGGAAGAGAAGCTGGTTATAAGACGCAAATAAAAAGATATTTTTCAGCTATATGATTTTTCTGCAGAATCGCGCCATCAAATAGCCTGCCTGCAGGTTTCTCATTCGATAAGGACGCCTTAGATGCTGAAGAAGATCGTTCTGGCCACCGTGGCCAGTGCCACCCTGCTGACTGGCTCGCTGAGCCATGCTGCGGCCGACACGCCGTTCCACAACGCTTCCTATGACATCGCCCGCGAGCTGTTCGGCGAGATCAACCCGCTGTTCGTCGAGCACTGGAAGCAGCAGAGCGGCAAGGAAGTGAAGATCATCCAGTCCTTCGCCGGCACCTCGCGCCAGGCGCAGGACATCATCCAGGGCAAGAAGGTCGACGTGGTCACCTTCAACCAGGTGACCGACGTGGACATCCTGGCCAAGCGCGGCCTGCTGCGCAAAGACTGGGCCGAGCAGTTCCCCAACAACAGCTCGCCGTACTACAGCACCACGGCCTTCCTGGTGCGTGAAGGCAACCCGAAGAACATCAAGAGCTGGGATGACCTGATTCGTGATGACGTGAAGCTGGTATTCCCCAACCCGAAAACCTCCGGCAATGCCCGCTACAGCTACCTGGGCGCCTGGCTGTTCGCCAACGAGAAATTCAACGGTGACCAGGAGAAGGTCAAGGCTTTCGTCGGCAAGCTGCTGAAGAACGTCGAGAACTTCCCCACCGGCGGCCGTGGCGCCACCGTGGCCTTCGCTCAGAACGGCCAGGGCGACGTGCTGCTGACCTTCGAATCGGAAGTGATCAACATCGCCAAGGGCGACGAGTTCAAGTCCGCCAACCTGCAGATCGTGGTGCCGGAGGTCAGCGTACTGGCCGAATTCCCGGTGGCTATCGTCGACAAAGTGGCCGACGAGCGCGGCACCCGCGAGCAGGCCAAGGCCTTCCTCGACTTCCAGTACAGCAAGGACATCCAGCAACTGCTGACCCGCTACAACTACCGTGTGCACAACCCGGAAGTGGTCGAAGCGACCAAGGCCCAGTTCGCCCCGGTACGCCTGATCAACCCGACCGAGGTGCTGGGCAGCTGGGACGAGATCACCGCCAAGCACTTCGACAACGGTGGTATTCTTGACCAACTCTTGGCAGAGGGCCGCTGATACTCGCCCTCGATAGCCGATTTTCAGGTTAGTTGGCCGCCTTATTGGCGGCCAACTGCATTTGTAGAGCCGAGCTTTTTCGTGAGTAAACCGACGCTGTTCTTCTTGCAGACCCCGCTGCTGCCTGGCTTCGGCCTGAGCTTCGGCGTCAGCGTGCTGTACCTGTCCCTGGTGATCCTGCTGCCGCTGTCGGCGCTGTTGCTGTACGTCAGTGACATGACCTGGGCGCAGTACTGGTTCGCCATCAGCGATCCGCGCGTGGTGCAGACCTACAAGGTGACGATCTCGGCGGCGTTCTATTCGACGCTGGCGGTGCTGGTGCTGGGCCTGCTGCTGGCCTGGATCATCACCCGCTACGACTTCCCCGGCCGGCGCATCGTCGATGCCCTGGTCGACCTGCCGTTCGCCCTGCCGACTTCGGTAGCCGGCCTGACCCTCGCCGCGCTGCTGGTGCCCAATGGCTGGATCGGTCAGTGGCTGGGCTTCAAGGTGGCCTACGCCTATGCCGGTATCGTGGTGGCGATGGTGTTCACCAGTATTCCCTTCGTGGTGCGTACCGTGCAGCCGGTGCTGCAGGATCTCGGCTCGGAATACGAGGAGGCCGCGCGCACCCTGGGCGCCAGCCGCGTGCAGACCTTTCGCAAGGTGATCCTGCCGACCCTGGCGCCGGCACTGGTCACTGGCGGTTCGCAGGCCTTCATCCGCAGCCTCGGTGAATTCGGCGCGGTGATCATGATCGCCGGCAACATCCCCTACAAGACGGAGGTCAGCTCGCTGATGATTTTCGTCCGTCTGCAGGAATTCAATTACCCGGCAGCGGCAGCCATCGCTTCGGTGATCCTGCTCGCGTCGCTGACGCTTCTGTTCCTCCTGCAGGTCGTGCAGGGGCGTCTGTTCGCATGGCAACGGCAAGGTCGATGAAAAAGCCCCAGGATTGGCGCCAGTGGGCGCTGGTAGTACTCGGACTGATGGTGGTGGCGCTGATTCTGCTGGTGCCGCTGGCGCTGATCTTCACCAAGGCCCTGGCCGGCGGGCTCGAGCTGCTGTGGAGCAACCTCGGCGAGGACTACATGCTCCACGCCATCGGCCTGACCCTGCTGGTGGCCGCGATCACGGTGCCGCTGAACCTGTGCTTCGGCATCTGCCTGGCCTGGTGCGTGACCCACTACGATTTTCGCGGGCGCAAGCTGCTGACCACGCTGATCGACATTCCCTATGCGGTGTCGCCGGTGGTCGCCGGCCTCTGCTACCTGGTGGTGTACGGCCTGGAAAGCTTCATCGGCCGCTGGTTCTACGATAACGGCATGCAACTGATGTTCGCCTGGCCGGGCATCGTCATGGTCACGGTGTTCGTCACCGCACCCTACGTGGCGCGCATCCTGATTCCGGTGATGCAGACCCAGGGTCAGGACGAGGAAACCGCCGCCATGTGCCTGGGCGCCAGCGGCTGGCAGATCTTCCGGCGCATCAGCCTGCCGAAGATCAAATGGGCATTGCTGTATGGCGTGGTGGTGACCAACGCCCGCGCGGTGGGCGAGTTCGGCGCGGTGTCGGTGGTGTCTGGCACCATCATCAACCAGACCCTGACCCTGCCGCTTCTGGTCGACCAGCTCAACAACGACTACAAGCCCGCCGCAGCCTTCACCGCCGCCGGCCTGCTGGCGTGCATGGCGCTGCTCACGCTGTTCCTCAAGACCTTCATGGAGTGGCGTCAGCGCCGCCTGATGCAGCGCGCCGAGGCGTGATCGGTGTGGCATAGGCGGTCGACACTCCGCTATAGCCTTGATGACCTATCGCGGCTGAAGCCGCTCCTACGGAGCGTGGTGCTGGCGTAGGAGCGGCTTCAGCCGCGATGTTCTTCCGACGCCGCTATCTGCACCTGATTGCGCCCGCCATGCTTGGCGGCGTATAGCGCCTTGTCCGCGCGCTCACGCAACTGCTCGGCGTCGCTGTTGACGTCGGTGCCGGCGATGCCAGCGCTGAGCGTGGAGGAAAATTCTTTGCCATCGGCAATAAAGCGCAGTTCGGCGAAACGCTGGCGAATCTCGTCGACGATCAGCAGTGCCTGCTCCGGCGTGCAGTCCGGCAATACGGCGAGAAATTCCTCCCCGCCGTAACGGCCAAGGCTGTCGATACGACGCAGGCGCTGGCGCAGCAGGTTGGCCAAGGCACGGATGACGTTGTCGCCTGCGGCGTGGCCGTGTTCGTCGTTGACCTGCTTGAAGTGGTCGATATCCAGCATCACCACGCTGGCGCGGGCGCTGCTGCGCAGGGCGCGCTCCAGTTCGGTGACCACCTGTTCCTTGATGTCGGCGTGCTTGAGCAGGCCAGTGAGGCTGTCACGCGCCAGGGCGTTGGACAGCAGGCGGGCACGTTGCGCGCGGGAGAACACGGTGGCCACCAGCGCGTTGTCGGAAATCGGCTTGGTGACGAAGTCGTCGCCGGCCTTGATCAGCGCATTCATCTGCTTGCCGATATCGGTTTCCGCCGACAGGTAGATGATCGGGATGCGCAGCCAGTCGTCATTGCAGCGAATGATCTGCGCCAGCTCGGGGCCGGTGCAGTCCGGCATGTTGACGTCGAGCAGTACCACCTCAGGGTTGAAGTCGCGCAGGTGGGCGAAGATCTGCGCCGGTTCGCTGAGTATTTCCACCAGCATGCCGGCATCGCGCAGCACCAGGCTGTAGCGGCTGGCCAGGTCCTGGTCGTCGTCGGCGATGAGTACCCGATAGGGCTCACCGCTTTGCTGCGCGAAGCAACGCTCGAGGCGGCTTTCCAGCTGGGGAATGTCCACCGGTTTGCTGAACAGGCCCATGGCTCCGGCGCGCACGGCGTGCAGTTGCGTGGTGAAATCGTCTTGCTGGTCGGTAAGCACCAGCAGCGGCAGGGGTTCGTCGAGGCGGTCGCGCAGCTGGTGCGCGTAATCCAGGCCGTCACTGGCTGCGCCGGGTAGTTTCGCGTCGATGATCAGCGCATCGGGCAACTGCTGCTGCAGCGCAGCGTCCAGTCCATCGATGGAGTTGAAGTGTTCGGCGCGGTAGCCGAAGTTGTTCAGCGTCTGGCGCATGTTCTCGCCAACCGCCGTTTCGCCTTCGAGGATGTAGATGGTGCGGCTGCCGTCTTCCTGGCGCGGCGCCTTGCGCGCGTTGTCTGCCGTCTCGCTGGTGGTGCCGGTGCTGATCGGTTGCTCGCCGAATGCCTGCAGGGCAGCAACGAATTCATTCAGGTTCTGCTGCTGGCGTAGCAGGCGTTCCATCCAGCGCTCGGCGTGCTGCTCCAGCTCGCGCGCCTGCTGGCCAAGCTGGCTGAAGCCGAAGGTGCCGGCGCTGCCAGCCAGACGGTGCAGTTGATGACGCAGATTCTGCAACAGGCGTTTGCGCTCGGCGTCATCGGCTTCCAGCAGTCGTCCGGCCAGTTGCGCCAGTTGCGGCAGCTCCTGGCTCAGGCGCTCGCTGAATTGCTGGCCAAGCTGTTGCAGGTGTTGCTGCAGCGCCTGGGGCACGCCATTGCCTTCAGGTTTATCCATAACGCTGGTTCCAGATCTGTCGTACCTGGGCAGCAAGCTGCATGGGGTCGAACGGTTTGATGATCACGCCATGGGCCCCAAGGCTGTGGTAGTGGGCGACTTCGTCGGGCTGCACCTTGGCCGTCATGAACGCCACCGGAATGCGCGTGGTGTCGACCAGCTGGCCCAGCAGCTCCAGGGTCTTGGGCCCATCCATGCCGGGCATCATGACGTCGAGCAGGATGAAGTCGGGGGCGAAGCCCTGCACCTGGTCGAGGGCGTCCTGGCCGCTGGCGCAGCTGAGCACCTGAAAGCCGCCGACGGCCTCCAGGGCGACCTTGGCCACGGCCTGGATCGAAGGATCGTCCTCGACGTGCAGGATGCGCTTGAGTTCAGGCATGACGGTCTCCCCGGCCGTTGGCTGCTATGTGCAGTGTGGTACAGCTTTGTAGCCTTGGGCAGAGCTCATGTCTCGTTATCCTCGACGCGCGGCAGTTCGAACCAGAAGGTTGCGCCCTGTCCGGGCATCGAGTCGAAGCCGATACGACCGTGCATGCGCTCGATGATTTCTTTGCAGATCGCCAAACCGAGGCCGGTGCCGCCTTTCTGCCGGGTGTCACCGGAGTCGGCCTGGGAGAACTTGGCGAAGATGCGTGAATGGAACGTCGCGGGTATCCCCGGACCCTGATCGCGCACGCTGACGCGCAGCATCTCGCCTGCTGGTTCCAGGCTGACCTGGACCACGGCCCCCGGTGGTGAGAACTTGGCGGCGTTGGACAGCAGGTTAGCCAGCACCTGAGCCAGGCGCTGTGCATCGACGCGCACCTCGGCGTCCTGCTCTGCGTGCAGTTCGAGGCGTACCTGATACTGGTCGGCGTAAGGCTGATTGTGCAGCAGTGCCCGTTCCAGCAGCGGTTTGAGTGGCCTGAGCTGGAGGTCGAAGTGCATCTTGCCGGCGACCAGCTTTTCCATGTCCAGCAGGTCGTTGATCAGCTCGCTGAGGCGTTGGCTGTTGGCCTCGGCGATGCTCAGCATGTGCGCCATGGCCTGCGGTACGGCGCCGAGCGCGCCGCCGTTGATCAGGCCCAGCGAGCCGGCGATGGCGGTCAGCGGTGTGCGCAGTTCGTGGCTGACGGTGGAGACGAACTCGTTCTTCATCTGCTCGATACGTTTGCGTTCGGCGATGTCGCGGATCACCGCGATGAAGCGCACCTGGCCCTGGTGGCTGATCCGAGAGATCGCCAGCTCCATGGGAAACGTCTCGCCATCCTGGCGCAGGCCGTCCATTTCACGAATCTGGTCGCTGGCGTGCCCCTGTCGCAACGTGCCGGTGGCCATGCCCGGAATCAACGTGGCGATGCTCTGGCCGGCGACTTCGGCCTGGCTGTAGGCAAAGATGCGTTCGGCCGCGTGGTTGAAGGTTTCGATATGGCCCTGGTCGTCGAGGGTGACGATGGCATCGAGGACGTTGTCGAGCAGGGTGCGCAGGTAATGTTCGCGTTCGCGAATCGCGCGTTCGGCGGCGACCCGGTCGCTGAAGTCCTGGATCTGCGCGACCAGGTGCACCGGCTGGCCCTGGGCGTTGCGCACCAGCGCGCTGCTGAGCAGGGCCCAGAGCACCTGGCCCTGTTTGTCCAGATAGCGCTTTTCCATCTGATAGGCGTTGATCCGCCCGGCCAGCAGGTCCTCGACGTTATGCAGGTCGGCGTCGAGATCGTCCGGGTGGGTGATGCTCTGGAAGTCGAGGGCGAGCATTTCTTCGCGGCTGTAGCCGAGCATGCGGCATAGCTCGTCGTTGACCTCCAGCCAGCGTCCGTCGATGGCCACCAGTGCCATGCCCTGTGGCGCGGTGGCGAACGCGCTGCTGAACAGCTGCTGGCTCAGACGCAGGTCATCTTCCATGACCTTGCGTTCGCTGATGTCCCAGATGAAACCATCGAGCCAGACCAGCTGACCCTTGGCGTCATATTCGCCACGGCCTTTCTCGCGCACCCATACGCTGTGCCCGTCGGCGTGACGCAGGCGGTAGGTCAGCTCGATGACTTCCTGGCGGGCGATGCTGTCGTTGGCGCGGTAGGTGAGCGGCAGGTCGTCGGGGTGAATGATGCTGGAAAAGCTGCGTACGCGATTGTCGATGAAGTCGCTGGCCGGGTAACCGGCCAGGCTGAAAATTTCGTCGCTGATGTAGCGCATGCTCCAGTTTTTGTCGTTGCTGCAGCGATAGACCACGCCGGGCAGGTTGGCGACCAGGCCGCGAAAGCGCGTCTCGCTCTGCTGCAGGGCACGGGTGGCCTGTTGCAGGGCACTGATGTCGCTGGCGATGCAGAGAAAGCCGGTGATCTGCCCGCTGGCATCGAAAATGGCGTTGGTGGTGAGGTTGACCAGGCTTTGACTGCCGTCCTTGTGCAGATACGTCCACTGGCGGGTTTCCGGCTCGCCTCCCCTGACGTTGTGATTGAAAACCTCGATGCCTTCCACCGGCCTGCCGGCGCTCTGGCTGAGCTCGCGGGCGCGTGCCTCGAGCTCGCTGGGCAGGTGGAAGCAGGTCGGTGTCTGCCGGCCCACGACTTCCTCGCTGAGATAGCCGAGCAGGCGCTCGGCGCCGGAGTTGAAGAGGGTGATCAGGCCGTCCTGATCGGTGGCGATGATCGACACGCCGGTGGCCGAGTCGAGCACGGTCTGCAGGAAGGCGCGCGCCTCGATCACCGCGTCCTCGCGCTCGCGCGCCTCGCTGATGTCGGTATGGGTGCCATACATCAGCAGCGGCCGGCCGTGCTCGTCGCGCCTGGACAGGCGGCCTCGCACCTGTATCCACAGCCAGCGCCCGTCACGGTGCTGCATGCGGACCTGCCGGTCGTAGAACGCCACTTCGCCGGCGAAATGGCGATGCAGCAAGTGTTCGCTGGTGGCGAGGTCATCGGGGTGACAGAAGCGCTTCCAGGTCTCCACGCTCGTCGGTTGCAGTTCTTCGAGCCGATAGCCGAGCATCTGCGCCCAGCGCTCGTTGAAGACCGTGGCAGCGCTTTGCACGTTCCACTCCCAGGTGCCGACGTCGGTGCCTTCGATGATGCTGGCCAGGCGCTCCAGTAACGTCTGGCGCGACTGCTCCTGCTGTTCACGTTCCAGTATCGCGCCGACCCAGCGGGCGAACAGGCGGAGGAACTCGCGCTCGTTTTCATCGAACTGGCTGTTGCGTGGCTGCCGGTCGCAGAAGGCCAGGGTGCCGATGCGTCGCCCTCCGACCCAGATGGCGGTGCCGATATAGCTTTCCAGGGCGAAGCGTTCGTAGCAGGGGTGTTCACGGTAGGTCGAGGTGCCCATGCGCTCTATGCTCAGCACATCTTCCTGGGCAAAGGCCAGGCTGCAGTAGGTCTCGCCCAGATCGTACAGCTGATCGTCCTGCAGTTCGCCGTTGGGAGACAGCTGCACCAGTACGCGGTAGCTGTCGCCATCGATCATGCCGATCAGGCCAAGGGGAACACCGAAATAGTTCGCGCCCATGCGCAGGGCTTCGCGCAGCTGCTCGCGGCTGTTCAGGCTCGACAGGGCGGCGATCTCATTGAGCGCATGCAAGGCGCTTTGCTGGCGCTGCATCAGGTGCTGGGTGCTGCGGCGAGTCGCGCGCAGCAGGATCATCAGCAAGGCTTCGGCACCGCACCAGGCCATCAGCCACTTGATCACCAGCCAGCGTTTGTCCCGCTCGTGCACGGCATACAGCTCGCTGATGTCGCGCCAGGTCAGCAGCATGGCCGCCGCTGGCGCATCTGGTCGTGGCGAAGTCGCCATCGACAGCTGGCTGAGCAGATAGTGGTGTGCGCCATCTTCCAGCAGACGCGCGCCGTTGCCAGCACCGGGGGCAGGCAGCAGGCCCGCGTGCAGCCAGGTCTGCGCCTGTGGGCGTGACTGCTGGATCAGCCGCCAGACCGGCAGCTCGGCGTTCTCCGCGCTGGGCTCGGGCGCCGCATTGAGTAGCAGGGCGATGCCGGCGCCGAGGTCCTGGTCCAGTTGCGGCAGGTCGTCGAGCAGGTCCATCGCCACGCTGATGGTACCGACCTGGCGTTGGCCATCCTCGGTATCGACCAGCAAGGGGGCTGCAGCGCGAATGCCGATGCTGTCTTGCGTGAGGGCCAGCTCCGCACGGCTGCCGCCATTGCGCAGGGTGCCCAGCAGCAATGGACGCATGGTCTCTTGCGAGTCGCCAAAATGTTCGGGGTCATGGACCCGTAGCAGGATGCGTGCGTCGCCCTGCAGGTGAACGTAGAGGCGAAATGGGCGGTGCTCCTGCATGTTGCGCCAACGGGGTGCCAGGCGGGTGTAGAGCTGGTGGCGAATGCTGCTCAGGTCGTGCCGAGCAGCGTCTGGCAGGGCTGCGGCCTGGCGCGCCAGCTCGGTCACCCAGGCGTCGGCGGCGATGGCCTCGGCCAGCAGCTGCGCGCGTTCGCGCAGGCCGTGCTGAAAACTTTGCAGGGCCAGGCGCTGCGCCTCGGCCTGCTTGTTCATCTGCAGTTGCCACAGGGTTTCACGTTCATGCAATGCCTGGCGCCCGAGGACGGCGAAGAACAGCGCCAGGCAAAGGCTGCCGCCGATCACGATCCAGCGAGTGGAGATCGGTCTCGGGCCGGCGGTCATCGTGCGCGTGCTCGAGCGTGCCCTTCGGCGCCCTGCGGCAGTTCACCTGGGTCACCGCTGGTGTCGATTGCCTCGACGAGGCTTCGGCCAGCGGAGCAAAGGCCGATCACGATCTGTTTGCGCCGGAGGGTGACCTTGGGATCGTCTTCGGTAATCGGCACGCGCATGCTCAGTTCCTGCTGCGGGGATGGCTTTCCTTCATTTCACCCGGGCTGCCGGCGTCGATGGATTTGGCGAGCACTGGCTGTGGGCGGCCGAAGTGATAGCCCTGGCCATAGTTGCAGCCTAGCTCACGCAGAAAGTTGGCTTGAGCGGGTTGCTCGATACCCTCGGCGAGCACCTTGAGGCCCAGGCTCTTGCCCAGTGCGATCACTGCACGGGCGATGGCGGCGTCCTCGGGGTCGTCGGGCAGGCCACGAACGAAACTCTGGTCGAGCTTGAGCTTGTCTACCGGCAGGCGCTTGAGCCGCGCCAGCGAGCTGTAGCCGGTGCCGAAATCGTCAATGGCCAGGCGCACCCCCAGCGCGCGCAGACGGAAGAGCAGTTTCTGCGCTGCATCCGGGTCTTCCATGATCGCGCTCTCGGTCACTTCCAGCTCCAGCTGTTCGGGGGGCAGACCGGTTTGCGCCAGCACGCTGGCAACCTTCTGGTCGAGTTCACCGCGGCTGAACAGGCGACTGGAAATGTTCACGGCAACGAAGCGCAGTGAGCTGCGCTCGGCATTCCACCTCACCATCTGGCGGCAGGCCTGCTCCAGCACCCAGGCATCGATGGCGCCGATCATGCCGTTGTCCTCGGCAATCGGGATGAACTCCCCCGGTGCGACCAGTCCGCGCTGCGGGTGCTGCCAGCGCACCAGGGCCTCCATGCCTACCTGGCTCCCGTCTTGCAGGTCATGCAGCGGCTGGTAGTAAACGCGCAGCTCGTCGTTGTCCAGGGCATGGCGCAGGCTGCTGGCCAGCTCGACGCGCTGGCGGGCGTAGTCGGTCAGTTCCTGCTCGTAGAAGGCGTAGCCCTCGCGGCCGCTGCTCTTGGCCTTGAACAGCGCAGAGTCGGCGTTGCGCAGGATCTGCTCGACGCTGTTGGCGTCCTCAGGGAACAGGCTGATGCCGATGCTGGCGCCGATATAGAGCTCGTGACCGTCCAGACGAAAGGGTGTTTCCAGATTGTGCAGCAGGCCTTGCGCAAGCTCGGCGGCCTGGGCGGCTTCTGCGCAGTTTTCGCTGAGCAGGCCGAATTCGTCGCCGCCCAGCCGGGCCAGTGTGCAGCCGTTGGGTAGCCCCTGCAGCAGGCGCTCGCCGACGCTCTTGAGCAGGAGGTCACCGACGTTGTGGCCGAGGCTTTCGTTGATGTGCTTGAAATGGTCCAGGTCGATCAGCAGCACCGCACCGCGCAACTCTTCGATCGTGCTGCGCTCCAGGGCGTGGGCAACACGTTCGGTAAACAGCAGGCGGTTGGGCAGGTTGCTCAGCGGGTCGTGGTGGGCCAGGTAGTCCAGCTCGCGCTGCGAACGCTTGAGTGCGGTGATGTCGGAGAAAACGGCCACGTAGTGGCTGACGCGCCCTTGCTCGTCATGAATCACCCGGATGCACTGCCATTGCGGGTAGATTTCGCCACTCTTGCGCCGGTTCCACACTTCGCCGCTCCAGGCGCCGCGATTTTGCAGGGCGTGCCACAGGCTCTGATAGAACGCGGCGTCATGACGGCCGGACTTGAGCAGATTGGGGTGCTGACCGAGGATTTCCTCGCTGCTGTAGCCGGTGATACGGCTGAAGGCTGGGTTGACGTGCACGATGTTTTGCTCGGCATCGGTAACCAGCACACCCTCCTGGGTGGCATCGAACACTGCCGCAGCCTGGCGCAGACTATCGTCGATGGCGCGCTGCTGGGTGATGTCGCTGGCGATGCCGATGAAACGCTGGGGCTGGCCATTCTCGTCACGCTGCAGGCGCCCGCGCGAGTGAATCCAGCGGTAGCTGCCGTCGGCGTGGCGCAGGCGGTAGATGTTTTCGTAGGGCTGATCGCTGAGTTCGGCGTTGAGTGCGTGCAGCGCGCGTTGCATGTCGTCCGGGTGCAGGCGTGAGGCCCAGTCTTCGCGGGTATCACCCAGGGTTTGCGGGGTGAGGCCGAGCAGTCTGGCGTAGCCCTCGGAGAAGAACACCTTGCGCCTGGATACGTCCCAGTCCCACAGGCCGTCGCGTGTGGCATCCAGCGCCAGGCGCAGACGTTCCTCGTTGCCGGCCAGTTCCAGGCGTGCGCGGCGGTACTGCAGGGCATGACGTTGCAGCACCAGATAGAGCAGCGTACTGGTCAGCACCACGAAGCACAGCCCCTTGAGCGACTGCAGGCGCTCCTGCTGCGCTCCGGAAAGGCCCAGCACCGTCAGCAGTTGGTCGCTCAGCAGTATCCACAGGCCGGCCAGCAGCAGATAGCCCAGAGTCAGACGCAAGGCGGCGGTGTCGATACGCATGGCTGGGCAACTACGCTCCCTGTAAGTGTCGGTCAGTATAGACGCGGTGGTGCTGAAACATTCTTATCTAAAAGACCAACTGGTTTTCTGGCATGGGTCAGGGATAATGCAAACAGGTTCGTCCTTGCAGGACAAGCCGCGTTCCCCCATCAGGAGGCAACAGCGCCCATGTGGTACAACGGTTTACTCGACCTGTCGGTCTGGCAGCTGCTGGCTGCGACTCTGCTGATGACTCACGTGACCATCGTCAGCGTGACTGTCTATCTGCACCGCTACTCTGCGCACCGTGCACTGGAACTGCACCCCGCGCTCAAGCATTTCTTCCGTTTCTGGCTGTGGCTGACCACTGGCCAGAACACTCGCGAGTGGACCGCGATTCACCGCAAGCATCACGCCAAGTGCGAAACCGTCGATGACCCGCACAGTCCGGTCATCAAGGGTCTGAGCACCGTGCTGCGCAAAGGTGCCGAACTCTATCAGGAAGAGGCGAAGAACCAGGAAACTTTGCGCATCTACGGCAAGAACTGCCCGGATGACTGGATCGAGCGCAACGTCTACAGCCGCTATCCGATTGGCGGCGTGACCTTGATGGCGGTCATCGACCTGGCGCTGTTCGGCGTGCTCGGCATGACGGTCTGGGCGATCCAGATGATGTGGATTCCGTTCTGGGCCGCCGGTGTGATCAACGGCCTGGGGCACGCAGTCGGCTATCGCAACTTCGAGTGCCGCGACGCTGCCACCAATCTGGTGCCTTGGGGCATCATCATTGGCGGTGAGGAACTGCACAACAACCACCACACCTACCCGAACAGCGCCAAGCTGTCGGTGAGGAAGTGGGAGTTCGACATGGGCTGGGCCTGGATCAAGCTGTTCAGTTTGTTCAGCTTGGCCAAGGTGCAGCGTGTCGCGCCTATCGCCCATCGTGTGGAAGGCAAGGGCCACCTGGATATGGACACGGCCATGGCCATCCTCAACAACCGTTTCCAGATCATGGCGCAGTACCGCAAGCTAGTCATCGCACCCCTGGTCAAGCAGGAAGTGGCCAAGGCCGACGCGTCCGTTCGTCATCTTTTCCATCGCGCCAAGCGCCTGTTGTCGCGTGAACCGAGCCTGCTGGAAGAGCAGCATCATGCGCGTATCGCCGACATGCTGGCGCAGAGCCAGGCACTCAAGGTGATCTACGAGAAGCGCCTGGCGTTGCAGCAGATCTGGGTCAAGACCAGCAGCAACGGCCACGATATGCTCGAAGCCATGAAGCAGTGGGTGCACGAGGCTGAAGCCAGCGGCATCCAGTCGCTGCGTGAGTTTGCCGAGCAGCTCAAGACCTACTCGCTGCGACCGTCCAGCGCGACAGCCTGACCGCCGCTCGTTACAAACGAAGGCCCGCCGAACTGGCGGGCCTTTGTGTTTGTCCAACGGCTCGCACTAAGCTCATTTCAATGCGAGGCAAGGGACGGATGGCTGCTGTAATGGACGAGAAGGATAACGCTGTATCCGAGCTGGAAGAACTCACTTTGGCGCTGCTGCACAGCCGCGCCGAAGTGGAGCGTCTGGGCGCGCGCGAGCAGCTTTTCAGCAGCCTGCTTGGCAGCGTCAATGCCGTGCTCTGGGCGTTCGACTGGAGCGAGCAGCGGATGATTTACGTGAGCCCTGCCTACGAACGGATCTTTGGGCGCTCTGCCGCACTGCTGCTGGCCGATTACGGCGAGTGGCGTAACAGCATCTACCCGGATGACCTGGATTACGCTGCGGAAAGCCTGGCCAGGGTGCTGGAGACGGGCGCCGTGGAGTCTCGCGAGTACCGCATCATTCGCGCCGACGGGCAGCTGCGCTGGCTCAGCGACAAATGCTTTGTCAGCCCCCGTCCCGGAGGGGGGAAAGGCAGTGTGATCGTCGGTATCGCCGAGGACATCACCGAGAAGAAGCGACTCGAAGGTGAGCTGCATCGCTTGGCCACCACCGACGTGCTGACCCAGAGCAGCAACCGGCGTCACTTCTTCGAGTGCGCTCGCCGCGAGTTCGAGCATGCGTGCCGGTTCGGCAGTCCGCTGGCGTTTCTGCTGCTCGATCTCGACGATTTCAAGAAGATCAATGACCAGTACGGTCACCAGGTCGGTGATCAGGTGCTGCAGCGTCTGGCACAGTGCGGTACCAACACGCTTCGTCGCGGCGACCTGTTCGGGCGTATCGGCGGCGAGGAGTTCGCCGCGTTGTTTCCCGGTTGTGAACAGGACGTGGCTTTGCAGGTAGCGGAGCGGCTGCAGCGCGAGGTGCAACGCCTCGGTTTCGTGCATGAGGGGCGCAGCTTCGGCATTACCGTCAGTCAGGGGTTGACCAGTCTGTTGGCCACGGATGTCAGTCTCGATGCGCTTTATGCGCGTGCCGATGCCGCCATGTATGTGGCCAAGCGGCAGGGCAAGAATCAGATCGTGCTGGGGTGACGGTTGGCGATTTTCCGCCTGTTGACGTGTTGTCTTGAGCGGAAATCTGCCGATCAGGCGCTGTCATTGTCCGTTCACTGACCTGCAGAAAAAATGTAACCTGCTGTTCTATAAGCCTTGCGCGTCAGCTTCGCCAAGCTGGCGCGCTAACTGCATTGCCTCGTTTGATGCCGGCCAGGATGCCGACGCACAATAACAACGACGAGAGAGCACTCATCATGCATTATTCTGCCCGCCTTGTTTCGGTCGCATCGCTGCGTTCGCTGTTGTTCTGTTCTTCCTGAAATTTCCACGTACCCGCTCGAGCCAGGTCGCTGACGCTTCATGGCTCGCGATTGCGTATGCCCCATTCGTTCCGGCCTGCCTCTTCGTGCTGAAGTCTGTGCCGGACGATGCGTCACCTTAAACACACTGGAGAGAAACATAATGAGAAAGACCTCCCTGGCACTGGCCGTAGCCGCCAGCACTCTGGGCCTGAGCCAAGTAGCCTTCGCCGACTTCATCGGTGACAGCAAGGCTAGCCTGACCATGCGCAACTTCTACTTCGACAACGACGTCAAAAATACCGATAACAACAACGGTGCCGCTCGTGAATGGGGTCAGGGCTTCATTCTCAACTATCAGTCCGGCTTCACTGAGGGTACCGTTGGTTTTGGCGTTGACGCTGTTGGCATGCTGGGTGTGCGTCTGGATGGGGGTGGTCGCGCCGGCAAAACTGATCGTGACCGTACTCCGGGTCAGCTGTTCCCGCTGGAAAGCGACGGCAGCGCAGTGGACGACTTCAGCAAAGCTGGTGCAACTGCCAAAGTTCGCATCTCCAAGACTGAAGGTCGTATCGGTACCCTGATGCCAAATCTGCCGATCCTGAAGTCTAACGACGGTCGTTTGCTGCCGCAGATGTTCGAAGGCGGCATGATCACTTCCAGTGAAATCGACAACCTGACTCTGACTGCCGGTCAGATCGAACATGCTGTCAGTCGTGCGTCGAGCAACAGCACCGGCTTGTCCGTGTCTGGCGGTAGCGAGGCTTCCAACAAGTTCTACTTCGCTGGCGGTGACTGGAAGGTCAACAGCGATCTGACGGCGCAGTACTACTACGCCAACCTGGAAGACTACTACAAGCAGCACTTTGCCGGTCTGGGTCACAGCCTGGCGCTGGGCGAGGGTAGTCTGAAAACCGATCTGCGCTACTTCCGTACCACCTCCGATGGTAAGAACGGCAAGGAAGCGGGTTACTCCGTAGGCGGTTATACCCGCAACGGCGACGGCAAGATCGACAACAACACCTGGAGCGCTGCCTTCACCTACAGCCTGGGTAGCCATGCCCTAATGCTGGGGCACCAGCGGGTATCCGAAGACAGCAACTTCGTCCAACTGAACCAGGGCGGTATCGAAGGCTCTTCGGGCGCCAGCGTTTATCTGCTGACTGACCGTCTGCTGAACAGCTTTACTCGTGCAGGTGAGCGTACGACCTTTGGTCAGTACAGCTATGACTTCGCCAGTCTTGGTGCTCCGGGTCTGAAAGCCTCTGTTGCCTACCTCAAAGGTACCAACATCAAGACCAATGGCAGCGATGGGAAAGAGTGGGAGCGTGATTTCGCTCTGGATTACGTCTTCCAGGAAGGTGCTCTGAAAGGTCTGGGTCTGGGCTGGCGTAACGGTATGCTGCGTGGCAACGCTACTACCGACGCCGACCAGAACCGTCTGATCGTCAGCTACACCCTGCCGCTGATGTAAGGCGCGGCGCTTTCGGGAGGCTTGCATAGGCCTTAAGTCCCGGATGCTGAACGAGAAATGCCCGTATCCAGCGGATACGGGCATTTTTTATGGGCGTGAATCACTTCAGTGGGCAGCAGCTGCGCTGGCGTCGAGCGGGGCTGCCGAGCTGGCGAGAATGGCGCTGGCCAGGGCCATATCGTCGGCGTCCTGTAGTTGCGGGTTGGCGCTGCGCAACTGCTGCATCGCCGCCTCCAGATGGGGGCCACGAATCTCGCCGTTGCTGGCGACGAAGCTGCTGGCATCTTCTTCGGCGGCAGCGACCAGCTTGCGATCCTTGAAGGTCAGGTAGGTCGAGGCGGTAGTGGCGCCCGAGGACAGAATGTCGCGCAGCATGCCATCGGCTGCTGCGGTCTGGGCGATCAGGCAGGCACTGAACGCCAGTGCGGCACGGCTTGTTACACGCATGGTGAAACTCCTGTGGGGTGGCTCTTAACCTAGGAGTCACGCCAGCCGCTGGTGGTTCCTTGCAGGCGATGGCCGGTTGCCAGGCCGGTCAGCTGCGCACCTTGCCTGGGCGCTGCTGGTAACGCCGCCAGATCAGCGCGGAGAGCACAGCCAGTGCGCCGAACAGCAGGAACTGCCACGCCCAGGGCAGGTCGGGGAGCAGATAGGTCAGTGCGCCGACAGCGATGGCGACAAGGCCCATCCACAGCAGGTAGCCGCCGGCACCGAAGACTTCGAGAATCAGCAGCACTGTGGCCAGGGCCAGCCAGTCCCAAAACGACAGATTTTGCAGGTAGGTGATCATGGATGGACGCGACTACCCATGCTCAGAGTGTTCGCTGATCGCCCTTCGATGTGCATTGCATAGACTCCATTGCCAGATCACTCAATCTAAGCACAGCTGCCGGCGCTCTGCCGCCGACCCTTTCGCAAGGTGGGCAGTTGCCCGGTGGTTCATGAGCGCTTGGGCACATGGACGGCGTATGCCGCTGCCGTTCGGGGCGGCACAGCAGTTGTGAGGTACGCCGAGCTGAGTTGTGCAGCAGCAGGTTGCCGAGTCAGTTCAGCGATTGCCGGTAGCTGGTTACCCGGCATGCGCAGATGAGTGTTGAGCGCCAAGGCGACTGCGCGAGCTTCAGCGTTGCTCACTCTGCGGCGTGACGCGTAGCACTTCCTCGATGGTGGTCAGCCCGGCCGCGACCTTCTGTGCGCCGGACAGGCGCAGGCTGCGCATGCCGTCCTTGAAGGCGGCGCGGCGCAAGGCGGAGAGATCGGTATCGGCGTTGATCAGCGGCTTGATCGTATCGTTGAGCAGCATGATCTCGTACACCCCGGCGCGTCCGCGGTAGCCGGTTTCGCGGCATTCCAGACAGCCGACGGCATGGTGCGCCTGAGTCGGCAGTGGCGAGCTCCAGGGGCGCGTCAGGCCGCTCCAGGTGTCTTCGTCCAGTTGTACCGGCGCCTTGCAGTGCGGGCACAGGGTGCGCACCAGGCGTTGGGCCATGACGCCGAGAATGGTCGCCTTGAGCAGGTAATGCGGCACGCCCAGTTCCAGCAGGCGGGTGATGGCGCTAGGGGCGTCGTTGGTGTGCAGGGTGGAGAGCACCAGGTGGCCGGTCAGCGCGGCCTGGATCGCCATTTCTGCGGTTTCCAGGTCGCGGATCTCACCGACCATGATGATGTCCGGGTCCTGACGCATCAGGGCGCGCACGCCGCTGGCGAAATTCAGGTCGATATTGTGCTGCACCTGCATCTGGTTGAAGGCGCCCTCGATCATTTCGATCGGGTCCTCGATGGTGCAGACGTTCACCTCCTCGGTCGCCAGTTGCTTGAGGGTGGTGTAGAGCGTGGTGGTCTTGCCCGAGCCGGTGGGGCCGGTGACCAGGATGATGCCGTTGGGCTGGCTGGTCATGCTTGCCCAGCGGCGCAGGTCTTCGGGGGAAAAGCCGAGTTGGTCCGGGCTTTTCAGTAACACTTCCGGGTCAAAGATACGCATCACCATCTTCTCGCCGAAGGCGGTGGGCAGGGTGGAAAGACGCAACTCCACTTCGCTGCCATCCGGGGTCTTGGTCTTGACCCGGCCGTCCTGTGGTTTGCGTTTCTCGGCGATGTTCATGCGGCCGAGGTTCTTCAGGCGGCTGACCACCGCCATGGTGACCTGCGCAGGGAACTGGTAGACGGTGTGCAGCACGCCATCGATGCGAAAGCGCACCGTGCCCTGCTCGCGACGGGGCTCGATGTGGATATCGCTGGCGCGCTGCTGGAAGGCGTACTGGAACAGCCAGTCGACGATATTGACAATGTGTGCGTCGTTGGCGTCGGGCTCCTGATCCTGAGCGCCGAGGCTGAGCAGTTGCTCGAAATTGCCGACGCCGCTGATCTTCTGGTCGGTGGCGTTGGCTCCGCTGACCGAGCGGGCCAGGCGATAGAACTCGGTGGTGAAGCGCTGGATGTCGCTGGGGTTGGCCACCACGCGCTTGATTCGGCGTTTGAGCACATGCACCAGGTTGGCTTCCCAGCTGTGCACCAAGGGCTGGCTGCTGGCGATGGTCACGCTCTCGCTGTCCACTGCCACTGCAAGGATCTTGTGGCGTTGGGCGAAGGCGTAGGACATCAGTGGGGTGATGGCCGGGACGTCGATCTTCAGCGGATCGATACGCAGATACGGCTGACCGGCGAAGTTGGCCAGCCAGACGGTGAGAATCTCCAGGTCGAGCTTTTTGCCCGGGCGCGACAGATCGTCGACCTGTTGTGCGGCGAGAAACTCCAGTGGGTGCTGGGTGTTGTTCAGGGAACTGCGGCGAATCGCCAGGCATTGCTCGGCTACATCCTGTTCGACCCGGCCTTGGGCCACCAGCTCGCGCAGCAGGTCGCCGAGATCCAGTACACGGTCAGGTGCGGTAGCGGTGAAGGCGGACATGCGGGTTCCTCGGGATCGGCCTGAACAAGGGTAGCAGGCCGTTTTCCAACGACCTTCTCAGCCTCGCTAGGATGCCCGAAAAGCGCTGCAAGGGCGAAGGGCCCGACGTGACCGAGCGCCCGCTTCAGGCCACCTCCGTCACCAGGTTGTGATCCAGGCGCTGCCAGCTCACCTCCCAGACGCAGACCAGGCCGCGCAGCTTCTGTGCCAATACGCCCGCACGATGCAGCGAGATACCGGGCAGGCGCAGACTGATATGCAGGTCATCCTGCAGGCGCTGCATGTGCAGCGCTTCAGGCAGCAACTGCAGTTGGGCGAACAGGCCGAGCAGGCGGCACATGACATCCGCTTCGGCGTCGGTGCGCAGCTGGTATTCGACGCAGGCGTCGGGACGATCCTGCCAGGGATCGCGGCGATTGGGGGCGAGGGCAAACGCAGTGGTATCAGGCATGGTGGCGGCTCGGGCAGGTTTTGCCTAAGTTTCCGCCTTGTTCCGGCAAAAGTTCTGCCTTGTTTTCTGTGTTAATCGTATTTCGCTGGATAGACTTGCCTAGATATTAGGCTAATGAGGAATTTTTATGTCTGTCGCTCTGGATTCATACGATCAACGCATTCTCGCCCTGCTGCAGGAGGATGCCGGACTTTCCACTGCCGAGATTGCCGAGCGCATCGGACTGTCGCAGTCGCCCTGCTGGCGTCGTATCCAGCGGCTCAAGGAGGAGGGGGTTATCCGCAAGCAGGTGACGCTGCTCGATCGCAAGCGCATCGGCCTGCACACGCAGGTGTTCGCTCAGGTCAAGCTCAACGCCCATGGTCGCTCCAACCTGACCGAGTTCGCCGAAGCGATGCGCGAGTTTCCCGAGGTCTTGGAGTGCCATGTGCTGATGGGCGCCGTGGACTTCATGCTGCGCATCGTCACGCGCGATATCGAGGCTTATGAGCGTTTCTTCTTCGAAAAGCTGTCGCTGGTGCCCGGTATCCAGGAGGTGAACTCCATCGTCGCGTTATCGGAGATCAAGTCCACCACCAGTTTGCCGCTTGCTTAGGGCTTTACCACTATGGGCTCGCTCTGCTGCTGCGCTCGCTTGCCTGGCGGTGTCAGGCCCATGGATACATAGATGCTGGTCAGCTGATCCACGCCCATGTCGGCTGGACGTACCCATTGCTCCGGTACGTAGAGCAGGCCGCCACCGACGGGGATCGGCGCGGTGGGAATGAGGATGGCGCAGTAGGCACGCCCCTCCAGCTCGACGCTTTCCGAACTCGGGCGCAGGGCGAGCACGGCAGCGCCATCGCCACCGAAGAAGCACCAGACCGGGGCCATGGTGGTGATGTCCGGGTTCTTGCTCTTGTCCAGCAGGCCAACGAAACGATCGGCCAGGTTGTAGAAATTGCCGATTAGCGGGGTGCGGCGCAGCGTGTGGTCGAACAGCCAGGCCAGGGGGCGACGCAGGCCCAGTTGCACGGCCAGACCCAGTGGGTAGAGGCTGCCCAGCAGCACCAGGCTGCCCAGCAGGTAAGCCATGTAGCCGTTGCTGGAAAAGGGTTGGCCGAGCGCCGCGAATAACTGGCCGATCAGGGTCGAGGGGCCGACCAGGCGATTGAGCAGGCTGAATATCCAGGCGAGCAGCGCCAGGGTCAGCACCAGCGGAAGTAACGCCAGCAGGCCGGTCAGCCAGGTGGTCACGATGGATTTCAGGCTGCGTCTGATCATGCCGCGATTTCCTTGATGAATGTGCCGGGGGACTTTACGCCAGGACGTTCTGTACTGGGCAGTCATCTCTGCTGCGTGAGTGGGAAAATGGCGACAACACTTTTCCTCGGATTGCCTGGTTTTCATGACGTGCAAAAAAAGCCCGGCACAGAGGCCGGGCTTAGCAGGTACACAAGGTACCGAAGTAGCGTCTTTGCGTTGAGCGCTTACATCCCCAGCCAGTTCGGCAGGGCCATGGATACGGCCGGGATGTAGGTGATCACCATGAGGAAGCTGATCAGCATCATCAACCACGGCAGCGCCGCGCGGATCACCGCCGTCAGCGGCATGCCGGTCACTGCCGAGGTGACGAACAGGTTCAGTCCCACCGGTGGTGTGATCAGGCCGATCTCCATGTTCACCACCATGATGATGCCCAGGTGGATCGGGTCGATGCCCAGCTGCATGGCGATCGGGAACAGGATCGGCGCCAGGATCAGGATGATCGCCGACGGCTCC
>Ga0070752_1000300_pt1 | contig 44780 bp, 53 predicted proteins | sample VirMetDEL_Aug_30_FD_77440 | JGI IMG/M metagenome (GOLD analysis project Ga0070752, IMG submission 77440) | Aqueous microbial communities from the Delaware River and Bay under freshwater to marine salinity gradient to study organic matter... | ecosystem: Environmental > Aquatic > Marine > Coastal...
GCAGGCGGCGAGCGATTGCTTCCGCTTGCCCCGGTGGCTTCCTCGAGGAAATCGTCGCCGATCGCCTGCGGAGCGCCATCGGCGCCGCGCGGTGGTTGCTGGGGCGGCCGCGGCCCGGGCCCGGGCTGAGAGGTGTTCGACGGGTTCGGCCGCTCGGGGCCGAGCGTGCGGTCGAAATCCTGCGCGAAGGGGTCATTGCGCGGCGTGTCCGCAGTGCCCGGTTCGATCAGGTTCCCCTGCTCGTCGATGAAATAGTAATCTTCCGGATCGCCGAACATGTATTCATCGTCGGGCTCCAGCTGCCATTCGGGCAATTGCAGATCGGTGTCGAATTCCTCGACCGGGCGATCCTTGACCGCGTAGCGCATGTAGGCGGCAAAGGCGCGCGCCGGGGCGGTGCCGCCCTGCAGGCCGCCGACGCGGGTGTTGTCGTCGCGGCCCATCCACACGCCGGTGGTCACGCCCGAGGAAAAGCCGACGAAATAGCCGTCCTTGTTCGAGCTGGTGGTCCCGGTCTTGCCCGCAACCGGACGCCCGATCTGCGCCGCGCGCCCGGTCCCGGTCGCGACGGCGGTCTGCAGCAAATCGGTGATCCCCGCGGCCACGTAGTCGGGCACCAGCTGCGAGCTGCGCGGCTTTTCATGCTGGTAGAGCAATTCGCCATCGGCGGTCTCGACCTTGAGAATGCCATAGGGTTCGACCGATTCGCCCCGCGCCGACACCGCGGCAAAGGCCCGCGTCATGTCGATCAGCCGGACCTCGTTCGAGCCCAGCACCATGGCCGGATAGGTGTTGATCTCGGTGGTGATCCCGAAGCGCCGCGCCATCGAGGCGACCGAGGTGAAGCCGACCTCATTGCCCAGCTGCGCCGCAACCGTGTTGATCGAATAGGCGAAGGCGGTGCGCAGGTCGATTTCGCCGACATTGCGCCCGCTCGAATTGCGCGGGCTCCAGCCGTCGATGGTCACCGCCGTGTCGACCACGCGGTCGTCGGGCGTGTAGCCCGCTTCGAGCGCGGCGAGATAGACGAACAGTTTCCATGACGAACCCGGCTGTCGCAGCGCATCGGTGGCGCGGTTGTAATTGGTCTGGACGTAATCGGTGCCGCCCACCAGCGCGAGCACAGCGCCGTCGCGGTCCATGCTCACCAGCGCGCCCTGCGCCCCATCGGGCGTGTTCGCCTTGATCGAGGCCGTCGCCGCGCGCTGCATTCCGACGTCGAGCGTGGTCCACACCTCGATCGGCTCGAAGGTCTCGGGCAGCAGCATGTCGAGCTGCGGCAGCGCCCAGTCGGTGAAATAGCGCACCGAGTTCTGCCCGGCCTCTTCCTTCAGCCGCACTGCGCTGGGATCGACGGTGACGTCGGGTGAAATGCGCCCCTGTTCCTTCATCAGCCGCAGCACCACGCTGGCGCGGCCGACCGCGGCATCGACATCGGCAGTAGGCGAATAGCGGCTGGGCGCCTTGACCAGCCCGGCGATGATCGCCGCCTCGGCGACCGAGAGCTCGGTTGCGGGATGGCTGAAGAACTTGCGGCTGGCCGAATCGATGCCATAGGCGCCGCCGCCGAAATAGACCTTGTTGAGATAGAGCTCGAGGATCTGCTCCTTCGAGAACTTCCACTCGAGCGCCATGGCGAGGATCGCCTCGCGCAGCTTGCGGTCGAGCGACCGGTTGTTGTTGAGGAAGACGTTGCGCGCGAGCTGCTGGCTGATGGTCGAGGTACCGCCCACGCGCGCACGCGATCCGGTCAGCCCCTCGATGATCGCGCCGCCCGTGCGTACCGGATCGATGCCGAAATGCGAATAATAGCGGCGATCCTCGACCGAGATCATCGCATCCTTCATCACCTGCGGGATCTCGTCCGCGGTCAGCCACTTGCCGAAGCTGGGGCCCAGCTCGACGATCTCGGTCCCGTCGCGCGCGCGCACGACGATGGTCTGCGCGGTCTGCGTCGCCTTGAGCTGGTAATAGCTGGGCATCGAGCGGACCGAAAAGGCCACTGCCAGACTGACGAACAGCACCAACAACAATGCCAGCGCGGCGCCCCAGATCGCCAGCCGGCGGCCCCATGTCCGCAGCCGGCCCGGCGGTGTGCCGCCCGCTGCGGAGCCGCGTTTCTGGCGTCGCGTCCGCTGGCGACCACTGCGTCGGTTATTCATTGCTTACGCTGGCACCCTTGTTGCTGTCCGCCCTGTAATTGCCGCAATCTCGCATGGCGAGAGCTAACCGCATGTGAACGGCAGGCGGCGGCGCTTAATCCTCGGGCTCGAAATCGAGCGCGGCGGAATTGATGCAATAGCGCATGCCCCCGCGATCGCGCGGACCGTCGGGGAAGACATGCCCCAGGTGCCCGCCGCAATTGGCGCAGGTGACTTCGGTCCGCACCATGCCATGCGAGGTATCGCGGTGCTCGTTCACCGCCTCGCCCTCGGCCGGGGCAGTAAAGGCGGGCCAGCCGCAGCCGCTGTTGTACTTGTCGTCGCTTTCGAACAGCTTCTGTCCGCATCCGGCGCAGTAATATTCGCCTTCATCGTAATGCTTGTCGTACTTGCCGGTGAAGGCGCGTTCGGTGCCTGCCTGGCGCAGCACCTGGTATTGTTCGGGGCTCAGTTTCTCCCGCCATTCGGCATCGGTGAGTTCTTGCTGGTCGGGCAATGCCTTGTCCTTTCGAGTGAGGTATCCCATATAGGGCCAACCGGAGCCGATGCACGCGGTTCCGCGAATGGTCGACGATTTGCTTGACGATTCGCAGGGGCGCCGCTAAGTGCGCCGCTTTCCGGCGGCCCGTGCCGCCTTTCCGTACGCAATACAGAGATTTTCCGCCGCGCATGCCGTGCGGCCTGACGAGGACAGACATGGCCAATACGCCGCAAGCCAAAAAGCGCATCCGTCGCAACGAAAAGCGCGCCGAAATCAACGGTGCCCGCATGAGCCGCATCCGCAACTTCCTCAAGAAGGTGGAAACCGCGATCGAAGGCGGCGTCAAGGACAGCGCGCAGACCGCGCTCCGCAACGCCCAGCCGGAACTGGCGCGCGGTGTTGCCCGCGGCGTGCTTCACAAGAACACGGCGTCGCGCAAGATGAGCCGTCTGAGCAAGCGCGTTTCCGCGCTCTGATCTCCGGCCGCCGGCTTTCGCAGCCGGCTGCAAGCGAGTCATTCGAAGGGGCCGCCGGTGTACCGGCGGCCCTTTTGTCGTATTCCAGTTTCATTCCGATACCGGCCTGTAATGACGCCGTAACATAACCCTTGGGAATCCCGCGATTCGCGCTGCCATTTCGGGCTTATCGTAGTAGATTCATCGACTTGAACGGGCCTCTGCGGGGTCCACTTGAGTCAACAAGTATATTTCGTGTTTTTTACAGTTATCCCCCTTGCGACTCATCCGGAGAGCGACCTACACCAAGGCTCTCAGTCGGGGGCGGGACAGCTCCGGCTTTTAAATGATCGATGTGCGAGGGCGACCTCCGGATGAACCGATTCCGGAGCGGGACTGTGCTGTGCCCGGCCTTGCCGATGTAAGAACAACAAACAGGCGGCGGGTCAGCCGACCGGGGGTGATAAGTAGTATGCGAAAGACATCGGACATCGGCGCGCAGAAGGCACAGGACGATTTCATGGCAGACCAGGAAGCCGTAAACCTTGCCGCCGATTGGGCCGACATCAGCCAGGGCCTGCGCAAGGACCTGGGCCACCAGCTGCACAGCCAGTGGATCAAGCCGATCCAGGTGGGCGGGATCGAAAAGGAAACCGGCACGCTCGACCTGTTCCTGCCCACAGAATTCAGCGCCAACTGGGTCAAGGACCGCTTTGCCGACCGCCTGGGTCTGGCATGGAAGATCGCGCGCAGCGAAGTGCGCGACGTCCGCATCCAGGTCCATCCCGGACGCCGCCAGGTAACGGATCTGCGGCTGCATTCGGACGGCCGCCGCCCGGCCAATGACGGGCTCGACACCTCGATGATGGCGATCGGCGCCGACACGCTGGGCGACACCGGTTTCACCAGCTCGGTCGGCCTCGACCCGAGCCTCACCTTTGCCGCCTTCATCACCGGCGAAGCCAACGTGCTGGCGTTCAATGCCGCGCAGCGCATGGGCGCGACCGAGAAGCCGCAGTTCAGCCCGCTCTACCTCAAGGCCGCCACCGGTCAGGGCAAGACGCACCTGCTGCACGCCACCGGCCACGCCTTCCTGCAGGCGCATCCGCGCAGCCGTATCTTCTACTGCAGCGCCGAGCGCTTCATGGTCGAATTCGTCCAGGCGCTGAAGGCCAACCAGATGCTCGAATTCAAGGCGCGCCTGCGCAGCTTCGACCTGTTGCTGGTGGACGACATCCAGTTCATCATCGGCAAGGCCAGCGCGCAGGAAGAACTGCTCTACACGATCGATGCGCTGCTCGCCGAAGGCAAGCGGCTGGTGTTCGCCGCCGACCGCGCCCCGCAGGCGCTGGACGGGGTCGAACCGCGGCTGCTGAGCCGGCTGTCGATGGGTCTGGTCGCCGACATCCAGGCCGCCGATATCGAGCTGCGCAAGAAGATCCTGACCTCCAAGCTGACGCGCTTCGCGCCGCTCGAGGTCCCTGCCGACGTGCTCGACTTCCTCGCGCGGACGATCACGCGCAACATCCGCGAACTGGTTGGCGGGCTCAACAAGCTGATCGCCTACGCCCAGCTCACCGGGCAGGAAGTCTCGCTCCAGCTGGCCGAAGAGCAGCTGACCGATATCCTGTCGGCCAATCGCCGGCGGATCACGATCGACGAGATCCAGCGCACCGTGTGCCAGTTCTACCGCATTGACCGCAGCGAGATGAGCAGCAAGCGCCGCGCGCGCGCCGTGGTCCGGCCGCGGCAGGTGGCGATGTATCTGTCGAAGGTGCTCACCCCGCGCAGCTATCCGGAAATCGGACGCAAGTTCGGCGGACGCGACCATTCGACCGTGATCCACGCAGTGCGGCTGATCGAAGACCTGCGCCAGCGCGATGCCGATATGGACGGCGATGTGCGCAGCCTGCTGCGCCAGCTGGAAAGCTGACGCCCCCGCTGCCCGGCAGCGCCGTCCTCAACCGGAGCACAGCTGATCGACAGGTCTGTCCACAGACCTGTCGACAGGCACGCCGCGACGCGTCAAAGAGCCTTCATGCCCGATCCCGCCCCCACTGCGCAGCCAACAGGCATCGACCTGCCGCATTCCTTCGGCGCGACGCTGCTGCGCGGGGCGCGCTGCCGCTGCCCGCGCTGCGGCGAGGCGCGGCTGTTCCGGCGCTGGCTCAAGCCTTATGACACCTGCCCCGCCTGTACGCTCGATATATCGGGCCAGCGGGCGGACGATTTCCCCGCCTACATCTCCATCTTCGTGACCGGGCACTTGCTGGCGCCGGTGCTGATCGTGCTGGCAAGCGATTTTGCGCTGTCGAGCACGGCGATCCTCGCGATCATCCTGCCGCTGGCGGTCGCCTTCATGCTGCTCACGCTGCAACCCGCGAAGGGCGCAGTGATCGCGCTGCAATGGTGGCACGGCATGCACGGCTTTCGCGCCGAACGCCGCCCCCAGCCCGGCGACGACGCATGAGCCTGTCGCCCGAGCGTCTCGACCGCTTTGCCCGTCACATCGTGCTGCCCGAAATCGGCGGCGCGGGGCAGGTCGCGCTGGCCGGCAAGCACCTCGTGCTGGTGGGCCTCGGCGGGATCGGTTCGCCCGCGCTCCAATATCTCGCCGGGGCGGGAATCGGGAAACTCACGCTTGTCGACGACGACCGGGTGGAGGCGTCGAACCTGCAACGCCAGACATTGTTCAATGCGCGCGATGTCGGCCACGGTAAGGCGGTCATCGCCAAGCGCTGGGTGACCGGCTTCGATCCCGAACTCGACGTGACGATCAGCGACCGCCGGATCACGCGCGACAATGCCCATGAACTGGTGGTCGATGCCGACCTGATTCTCGACGGGACCGACAATTTCGCAACCCGGCTGGCGGTATCCGACGCCTGCGTCGCCGAACGCGTCCCGCTGCTGTCCGCGGCGGTCGGCCGCTTTCAGGGGCAGGTCGGCGCCTTTGCCGGGCACTTGCCGGGCGAGGCCTGTTATCGCTGCTTCGTCGGCGATGCGTTCGATGCGGAAGATTGCGACAGCTGCGCCGAGGACGGCATGCTGGGCGCCATGGCCGGCTGGGTCGCGACATTCGCCGCGCTGCAGGCAGTGCGCACTCTGCTCGACGGCGTCAGCGCATTCGGCGCAACCGATTGGGGGCGGGTCCATTTGCTCGACGGGCTCAAGCCCGGCATGCGCAATTTCACCATTGCGAAGGACCCGGCCTGCACCGGCTGCGGATCAGCCGCCTAGCACCTCGTCGACCCATTGCGGCACCACCTTGGTTGCCGGCCCCTGGCGGGTTTCGTGGAACCAGCGCGAACCCTGGCTTGCTTCGAGGTTGAGCTCGAGCGTGCGGACGCGCCGCTGGCGCGCTTCCTCGACGAAACCGGCCGCGGGATAGACCGCGCCCGACGTACCGATCGACACGAACAGGTCCGCCCGCCGCAGCGCCGAATATATCCGCCCCATTTCATAGGGCATCTCGCCGAACCAGACGACATCGGGGCGCAGGCTGCGTGCATCGCAGGCCGGGCAGGCCGGGCGATCGATCAGCGGCCCGGTCCACGGCGTGCGCACGTCGCAGGCTGTGCACCAGGCGTTGAGATGCGTCCCGTGCATGTGGAGCACGCGCCCCGCGCCAGCGCGTTCGTGCAGATCGTCGACATTCTGCGTAACGATCAGCAGCTCGCCGTCCCAGTTCGCGTCCAGCCGCGCCAGCGCCTCATGCGCGGCATTGGGCTGCTTGGTCTGGATCGCCTCGCGCCGCATGTCGTAGAAACGCAGGACCAGTTCGGGATCGCGCGCGAAGCCTTCGGGCGTGGCGACGTCCTCCACCCGGTGCTGTTCCCACAGCCCGCCGGCATCGCGGAAGGTATCGATGCCGCTTTCCGCGGAAATCCCCGCCCCGGTGAGTATCACGATGTTGCGCATGTCGGTCATTTGCCCTCAAGTAGCGATGCAGAAGGGCAAGTCAAAGACCGGCCATGAACCATAACCGAAAGGGAGCAGCAGTGGCACGGATCGGAATTATCGGCAGCGAGGGCGCAATGGGCCAGGCGCTGGCCGGCGTGATCGACGCCAGCGACCACGAATGGGCCGGCGGCATCGACCGCGGCGGCGATGCGGCATCACTCGCCGACGCCAGCGATGTGCTGGTGGATTTCTCCTCGCCGCAGGCGCTCGACGCCAATCTGCATGCCGCGATCGGCGCCGGCATTCCGCTCGTCATCGGGACCACCGGGCTGGAGGAACGCCATCACGGCGCGATCGACGATGCCGCGCGCGCAGTGGCGGTGCTGCAGACGGGCAACACCTCGCTGGGGGTGACGCTGCTGGCGCATCTGGTCCGCGAGGCGGCCGAGCGGCTGGGCCCGGACTGGGATATCGAGATCCTCGAAATGCACCACCGCCGCAAGGTGGACGCACCCAGCGGGACCGCGCTGCTGCTGGGCGAAGCCGCGGCGGCCGGGCGCGGGGTTGCGCTGGTCGATCACGCAGTGCGCGGGCGCGACGGGTGCACCGGCGCGCGGGAAGAGGGCGCGATCGGCTTCGCGGCGCTGCGCGGCGGCACGGTGGCGGGCGAACACAGCGTCATCCTCGCCGGCAGCGAAGAGCGCATCACGCTGTCGCACAGCGCGGAAAACCGGTCGATCTTCGCGCGCGGCGCGGTGCGCGCGGCGGAATGGATGATCGGCCGGACCCCCGGCCGCTATACGATGGATCAGGTGCTGGGGATCTGACCCGGTGACGCTGCGCGCAAGGCTCCACCGGCAGCTCCACATCGGCTCTTGGCCGAACGGCAAGCTGACCGGGCTCAACGTATTCGTCGTGTGGGTCATCCTCGCGGCGCTGCTGGTGGGGATCGTCGCGACCGAACCGGCGATCCGCCTGCCCTATCAGGACGAAATCCTGATCGCGGAATTCATCTTCGGGCTGGTCTTCCTGCTCGAATATGCGGGCCGGATCTTCGCCGCCCCCGAGCGCGACGGCCCCGGCTCCCCCTGGCAGAAACGCTGGCGCTTCATCTTCTCCCCGATCGGTCTGATCGACCTCGTGGTGGTGGTGGTCAGCCTGGCGCCGTTCTTCGTGGCCAATGCCGCCGTGCTGCGCGTGATCCGCCTGCTGCGGATCGTGTCGATCATGAAATTCAGCCGCTTTTCCGCCGCCATGCGCGAAATCGGCGCGGCGCTGCGCGAACGCAGCTACGATCTGCTCGTCTGCGCCACGCTGGCGCTGGTGCTTGTGCTGCTGGGCGCTGCCGGCCTCTACTGGGTCGAGGGGGATCTGCAGCCCAAGCAGTTCGGCTCGATCCCGCGCGCGCTGTGGTGGGCGGTGATCACGCTGACCACGGTGGGATATGGCGACGCCTACCCGGTCACCGCGCTGGGCCGGCTGATCGGTTCGGCTGTCGCCATCGGCGGCGTGCTGCTGGTCGCCCTGCCCACCGGAATCGTTGCCGCCGCCTTCAGCGACGCCATGCAACGCCGCCGCGAAGCGATGGCCCGCGCGCTCGAGGAAATGGAAGGCGCAGGCCTGGAATGAGCCGCCAACAGCTATGACCAAAGACCAGATTTTCGAGTTTTTCCGGCGGCTCGCCGAGGACAATCCCGCGCCCGAGACCGAGCTGGAATATGGCAATGCCTACCAGCTGGTGGTGGCCGTCGCGCTCTCCGCGCAGGCAACCGACGTGGGGGTGAACAAGGCGACGCGGGCGCTGTTTCGCGAAGTCGAGACGCCGCAGGCGATGCTCGCCTTGGGCGAAGAGGGACTGAAGGAGCACATCAAGACCATCGGCCTGTTCAACTCCAAGGCCAAGAACGTGATCGCGCTCAGCCAATTGCTGGTCGACGAATATGGCGGTGAGGTTCCCGACACGCGCGAGGATCTCGTCCGCCTGCCCGGTGTGGGCCGCAAGACCGCCAATGTCGTGCTCAATTGCTGGTTCGGGCAGGAGACCTTCGCGGTCGACACGCATATCCTGCGTGTCGGCAACCGCACCGGCCTCGCCAAGGGCAAGACGCCCGAGCAGGTCGAGGCCAAGCTGGAAAAGCGCGTCCCCCAGCCCTTCCGCCTTGGCGCGCATCACTGGCTGATCCTGCACGGCCGCTATATCTGCAAGGCGCGCACGCCCGAATGCTGGCGCTGCCCGGTGGTCGATCTGTGCAGCTACCGCAAGAAGGTGCTGGAGAAGCCCAGGGGACGGTAGGTCCAACAGCCTCCCCATCCGGCGCCGCCAGACGGGGCGGATTCTCTATTCAGACATCGTCCGCCGAGATCATCTCGCGCGTGTCGATCTCGCCGGTCATCACCGCCACCGTAGTTGCCACGGCCGCGTCGCCGCTGACATTGGTGGTGGTGCGCATCATGTCCATGATCCGGTCCACACCGGCGACGAAGGCGATCGTTTCCAGCGGCACGCCGACCGCGCCGAACACCAGCGCCATCATGATCAGGCCCGCGCCGGGGATGCCCGCCGCGCCGACCGCGCCCAGCGTGGCGAGGATCGAGATGAGGAAATAGTCGCCCATCGACAGGTCGACGCCGAAGATCTGCGCGCCGAACAGCGTCGCAAGTCCCAGGTACATCGCGGTGCCGTTCATGTTGATCGTCGCCCCCAGCGCGATCACGAAGCTCGCCACCGAGTTCGACACGCCGAGGTTCCGCTCGGCGCAGCGCAGCGTCACCGGCAGCGTCGCGTTGGAGCTGGCGGTCGAATAGCTCACCGCCATCGCATCGACGATGCCGCGGAAGAAATCGCGCACCGGCAGCCGGGCGAGGAACTTGATCATGCTGCCGTAGATCAGCACGATGATCAGCAGGCAGCCGAGATAGTTGAGGCCGACCAGCTTGGCGAGGCTGACCAAGGCATCGAGCCCCAGCGTGCCCGCCACCCAGGCCATCAGCGCGAAGACGCCGAAGGGGGTCAGCTCCATCACGATCATCGTGACCTTCTGCATGATCACCGCGCCGCTATCGAACACCTTCTGGACGGGAAGGCCTTCTTCCTTGGCCATCAGGATGCCGATGCCGATCAGCAGCGAAAAGACGATCAGCGGCAACACGGCCACGTCCGCCATCACCTGGACCGGGCTTTCGGGCACGATCGAAAGCACCATGTCGACCGCAGTGGTTTCGTTGGGAACCGGGGTCTCGCCCATCTGGATCGCGCTGGTATCCACACCCGCGCCCGGCTGGATCAACGTGCCGAGGCCGAGGCCCAGCCAGACCGCGATCTGCCCGGTGACGACGAACAGCAGCAGCGCGCGTCCGCCGACCGCGCCCAGCTTGCGCAGGTCGCCGATCGCGGCGACGCCCGACACGAGGCTGAAGAAGATCAGCGGGACGACCAGCATCTTGATCGCCTTGATGAAGAAATCGCCGATCCACTTGATGTTTTCGGCATCGGGACCCCAGGCCCAGCCGGTGAGCACACCCAGAATGAGCGCAGTGACCACGCGCTGCCACAGTGGAATTTCGAACCACGTCTTCAGCAAATTCCCAACCCCTGTCTACCGTCGTTGCAAGCGGCATGGCCGCGCGCCAATCCATGACGCAGTTCTCGGCGAAAGCAAAGCAAAGTGAACGCCGGACCGCCGCTGCCCGGCGTTCTGGCCTAGGCCTGGCCGGCCAGCACGTCCCGCGCGATGCGCGCGTAAATCCGGCCGAGCGCGGCAAGGTCTTCCACCGCCACCGCCTCATTGGTCTTGTGCATGGTTGCATTGACCAGCCCGAATTCGATCACCGGGCAGACGCTGCGCAGGAACCGCGCATCCGACGTGCCGCCGGTGGTCGAGGGTTCGGGATCGACGCCGGTTTCCGCCTTCACGGCGGCGGCAATCGTATCGCTGAAGGCACCGGGGGGGGTCAGGAACGGCTCGCCGCTGATGATCGGCAGCGCGCTGCCGCCGTGCTTTTCCGCGATTTCGCCGACTGTCTCGGACAGCGTTGCGCCCGAATGAAGATCGTTGAAGCGGATCGAGATCCGCGCCTTGGCGACCGCGGGGATCACATTGTGTGCATCGTTGGGCACGTCGATCTCGGTCACTTCGAGATTGCTCGGCTGGAACCAGTCGGTGCCTTCGTCCAGCACCAGCGCATCGAGGTCGGCGAGCATCGCCACCAGCCTGGGGATCGGATTGTCCGCCAGATGCGGATAGGCGACATGCCCCTGCGTGCCCTGCACTTCGAGCCAGATGTTGACCGAACCGCGCCGCCCGATCTTCATCATGTCGCCCAGCCGGTTGACCGAGGTGGGTTCGCCGACGAGGCAGAGGTCCGGCTGGTGGCCTTGCTCGCGCATGAAATCGATCAGCGCGCGCGTGCCGTGCAGCGCGGGGCCCTCCTCGTCGCCGGTGATGATGAAGCTGATCGTCCCCGCATCGGCAGGCACCTGCGCCGCCGCATCGACCATGCAGGCGATCGCTCCCTTCATGTCGACCGCGCCGCGGCCATAGAGCAGCTCGCCGCGCACCTCGGGTTCGAAGGCCTCGCTGGTCCAGCCGCCACCGGGCGGGACGACGTCGAGATGGCCGGCAAAGGCCAGGTGCCGCGAGCCTTCGGGCCCGCGGCGGATCGCGAAGAGGTTCTCCACCGGCGCCTCGGGCGTGCCCGCGGCGCCTTCTCCGCGGGTGAACCGCGTCACCTCGAAGCCGAGCGGCGCCAGCATCGCTTCCAGCGCATCGAACACCTCCCCCGTGGCGGGAGTGACACTGGGCGCGGCCATCAGCCGCTTGGCGAGATCGAGAACATCAGTCATGCTGTGTCCGCTAGCAGGAGTGCGCAGCGATGCCCAAGCTCGATCTCGATGCCATCCCCCAGACCAATGCGACGGGCTATCCCGCGCCGTTCGATGCGCCCGTGAGCGGCCGCCGCTACCGCCGCCTCGCCCCGGCCTGCGGGCTCGAGCATCTGCGCGCGAGCCACGTCGTGCTCGAGCCGGGCGCCTGGTCGAGCCAGCGGCACTGGCACACCGATCTCGACGAACTGCTGGTGATGCTCGCAGGCGAAGCGGTGCTGGTCGAGGACGATGGCGAAACCGCCGTGCGCCCCGGCGATATCCTCGCCTGGCCCGCCGGCGCGGCCAATGGCCACCACCTGCAGAACCGGGGCGAGGAACCTTGCGTCTTCGTGGTCGCTTCTGCGGGCGATTTCGCCATCGACGGCGGCGAGTATCCCGATATCGACATGCGGTTCAGCCCCGAAGGCTATTTCCGCCGCGATGGCAGCCGTTACGAGACCGAGCGCATACCCTAGTCGCGGTCCTCTTCGGGCAGCGGACCCGGCTCGAAAGCGCGGTCGAGATATTCGGCCATGCGCAACCCCGCCTGCAGCACGCGGCGCCGCGCGATCGGGGCCGAGCGTTCGATCAGTTCCTGCGACAGCGCGGTTTCGCTCGGCAGCTCGCCCTCGCACGGGTCGCAGCCGAAGGTTTCAGGATAGATGAAATCGCGCGAGATCTGCCAGCTTTCGCGGCCCCAGTCGGCGGCCTTGCCCCCAGCCAGTTCGGCGCGTTCGGCCGTGCTGTAGCGCCGCGCGATCGGCGGATTGCCGCTGATCGCGCGCTCGGCCAGCGGCCCGTCCCACACCCAGTGCAGGTTCAGCCCCGGGACGATGCCATAGGCGGCCTCGCGGTCGTTGCCGCCGCGGTCGTCGTGATCGCCCGAATGCAGCGGCATGTGGATGTCGCCGATGAAGTGGACGAGGAAGGCGAGCGCTTCCACGCGGACATTGTCGGGCAGGCTTTCGTCGGCGAGGATGCGCTGGTTGCGTTCGACCTGCGCGCTGACGCAGCCGAGGCCCGAGCAGTTCTTGCGCGCGTCATATTCCTCGGTGACCGGCTCGGTCTGGTAGTGCCAGGAGAAGGTATGCCCCCAGCGCCAGTACTGGCCGCGCAGGCAGTCGGGCCACACGCTCGCATCCTGCAGACTGTCCAGGTCGCAATCGGGCGTGCCCAGCAGGGGCGAGGCCTGCAGCAGCCGTGCGATGTCCGCGCGCGTCTGCGGGCGCACGTTTTCCAACGCGATATCGGCGGTCACCGTATGCGCGTAGAAGCCCCAGGCCTGCGCCTGCGCGGGGAGCAGCAGCGCCGCCAGCGCGGCGCATGCGCTCAGGCAATGGTTTCGTATTGTTCGATGACCCATTCTTCGTTGTCCGATGCCTTGATCCAGGTTTGCAGCCACTCATGCTCCCACACCGCCTGCATATAGGCGGCGGCGAAGCCGGGTACGGCGATCTGATAGCTGATGAAGCGTGACACGACGGGGGCGAAATAGACATCCGCCGCGCCGAAAGTGCCGAACAGGAACGGGCCGCCGCTGCCGAAGCGGCTGCGCGCCTCGGCCCACAGCCCGAGAATGCGCAGGATGTCCTGCCGGCAGGCCTCGCTCGGGGTGAAGCCCTCGAACCGCTTGCGCACGTTCATCGGGCATTCGCCGCGCAGCGCATGGTAGGAGGAATGCATTTCCGCGACCATCGAGCGCGCCATGCCGCGCGCCACCGCGTCCTTGGGCCAGAACCGATCGCGCCCGACCTTGTCGGCGAGATATTCGAGGATCGCGAGGCTGTCCCACACCACCGCCTCGTCGTCCCACAGGATCGGCACCTTGCCATGCGAGGGCTGCGTGCCGCCATCCTCGCTCTTGAGCGCATCCCATTGCTTGCCGAACATCGGCACGGTGATTTCCTCGAACGACAGGCCCGACTGCTTGGCCGCGAGCCAGCCGCGCAGGCTCCAACTCGAGTAATTCTTGTTGCCGATGATCAGCTTCATGTGTGCACCCACCTTGCGTGGGGCGGCGGTAGAGACCCGGCCGGGCACTGTCGAGGCTGAACAGCCAAGGCCGCCCGGCCCCGGTTCGTCATTCCCGCCCAGGCGGGAATCCGGATAACGGCAGCGATGCTCGATGCGGTTTCCATCAGGCGCAAGGTGTGCCAGCAAGACCCCATATCTAGGCCCCTGCCTCCGCAGGGGCGACGGAGTAGACATGTCGCTCAGGCCCTTCCACCTCGCCTTCCCGGTTCACGACCTCGCCGCGGCCCGCGCCTTCTATGGCGAAACGATGGGTTGCCGCGAGGGACGATCGAGCGCCGAATGGGTCGATTTCGATTTCTACGGCCACCAGATCGTCGCGCATCTCGCCCCCGGCGAAGCGGGCGACCGCGCGAACAACCATGTCGACGGGCACGGCGTGCCCGTGCCGCATTTCGGCGTGGTGCTGGCGATGGCGGACTGGCAAGCGCTGGCCGACCGGCTCGAGGCCGCGGGCACCGAATTCGCAATACCGCCGACCATCCGCTTCAAGGGGCAGCCAGGCGAACAGGCCACGATGTTCTTCCGCGACCCCAGCGGCAACGCGCTGGAGATGAAGGCCTTCGCCGACGACGCGATGCTGTTTGCGACGTAAGACATCCAAGCCGGCGAATCCAACCGCGGTCATGCGCCCGATCGCAATTCCGGCTGTTTCCCCGGCTGAAGACTAGGCAAGGGGTTAAGAACGCTCGGAAACCTTGCGAACAAGGGCAGTACTTTCCCTCCCGCTAGACTCTGTCTCGCCCCTGTGTATCCTCTGAAAAACTAAAGACACAAGAAACGACAGGAGGTCCGCAGTGAAATGGCAGGCGTTACTTTTTCTTGGTCTGACAATATCTGGTGCGGGCATGGCTTCGGCCGATGAGCGTACGGTCAAGCCGGGTTACAAGGCTTCGGGCGAACCGATCACCAATCCGGCTCATCCGGGCTACGATCCGGACCTAATCGTTTGCCGTGATTGGAGAAAGACCGGCACACGGGCGAAGGTGAGGAACGTGTGCCTCACGAACAAGCGATGGGCCCGTGTGATGCGTGACGGAAATTCCTTCGCGCGAAGCCTGGTCAGAAATGCCTCGGGTGAGAATACGGGCGGCTGGTAAATGCCCCGCCAGCCTGGCCCTGCCAGTCTTGCCGATCTTGCAGCTGGAGGTGCGAGAAAGTCCGCCGCGAAGCGGATGCCACCTAGACCCCCGCGTCGCCCAGGACCGCCGCCCTTAGCTCGCCGATACCCATGCCCTTTTCCGCACTGGTAACGTGGATTTCGGGGAAGGCGGCGACGTGTTTGCGTGCTTCGGCTTCGGTGGCCTCGATCACCTTGGCGAGTTCGCTGGCCTTCATCTTGTCGGCCTTGGTCAGCACGACACGGTAACCCACCGCTGCCTCGTCGAGCATTTTCATCATCTCGCGGTCGACATCCTTGGGGCCGTGGCGCCCGTCGACCAGCACCAGCGTGCGCGCCAGTACGGGCCGGCCGCGCAGATAGGTCTTCACGAGGCTCTTCCACTTCTCGACCACTTTCACTGGCGCCTTGGCAAAGCCGTAGCCGGGCATGTCGACGAGACGGAACAGCGTGGGTTCGCCCACTTCGAAGAAGTTGAGTTCCTGCGTGCGGCCAGGCGTGACCGAAGCGCGCGCGATCGCCTTGCGCCCGGTCAGCGCATTGAGCAGCGAGCTCTTGCCCACGTTCGAGCGTCCGCAGAAGGCGATCTCGGGTACGGTGGGTTCGGGCAGGAACTTGAGCTGCGGCGCCGAAAGGAGGAAATCCACCCGGCCCGAGAACAGCTTGCCCGCGCGCCGTTCGAGCGCGGCCCGCTCGGCAGCTTCTTCGGTGCTCATGATCCCGCCTTTGCAGCTTTGGCGGCTTTGCGCGCCTTTTCTTCCTCGATCGAGGCGCGCAGCTGCGGATGCTTCGAATAGAGGTACTTCTGCTGCGCCAGCGTGAGCACGTTGGAGGTTACCCAGTACAGCAGCAGGCCGGCGGCGAAGGGCGCCATCACGAACATCAGGATCCACGGCATGATGTCGAAGATCTTCTGCTGCATCGGGTCCATCTGGCTCGGGTTGAGGCGGAAGGTCAGCCACATGGTGAAGCCGAGCAGCACCGCGAGCACGCCGAGGCCGAAGATGATCATCAGGAACTGCGGCACGTCGATCCCGACATAGGCCAGCGCATTGGCAAGATTGGCCGGGTCGGGCGCGGACAGGTCGCCGATCCACAGGAAGTCGCGGTGCCGCATCTCGATCGCGAGATAGAGCACCTTGTAGAGCGCGAAGAACACCGGGATCTGCAGCAGCATTGGCAGGCAGCCCGCAACGGGGTTGACCTTCTCGCTCTTGTAGAGCGCCATGATCTCCTGCTGTTGCTTGGGCTTGTCGTCCTTGTACTTCTCCTGCAGCGCTTTCATCTTCGGCTGGATGGCCTTCATCTCCGCCATGCTGGCGAAGCCGCGCTGCGCGATCGGGAACATCAGGCCGCGCACGATGAATGTCAGTCCGATGATCGCGATGCCGAAATTGCCCACCGCGTCGTAGATCGTGCGCAGCAGCCATAGCATCGGCTTCTCGAACCAGCGGAACCAGCCCCAGTCGATTGCCAGGCCGAACTTCTGGATGCCCGCATCCTCGTAGGAATCGAGCACCGCACTTTCCTTGGCCCCCGCATAGAGGCGCGAGGTGACCGTCAGCGCATTGCCCGCGGGCAGCGTGGTCGCTTCGTAGATCATGTCGGCGCGGTAGGTTTCGTCGCCCATCGCGCGGAAGGTGGTTTCAGGCGCGCTGTCGCCCTGCGGGACGAGCGCGGCGAGCCAGTAGATATCGGTGAAGCCGACCCAGCTGGTGCGGCCTTCGGGCGAAACGCGCTGGTCTTCGTCGAGATCGTCGTAATCGATGTCGTAATCGGCGCTGTCGCCGAATACGCCGATCGGCCCCGAATGCGCGATCCACAGGTCTTCGCTGGCCGTACGGCTGGTGCGGTTGACGAGGCCGAAAGGCTGCACGACCACATCATTGCCCGCAGTGTTGGCCACCGTCTGCTCGGCAGTGATCATGTACTGGTCATCGATCGTATAGCGGATCGAGAAGGTCAGCCCTTCGCCATTGTCATGCGTCAGCGTGAGCGGGGTGTCGGCGCTCAGCACATCGCCATCGGCTTCCCACAGCGTCTGCGGCCCGGGTACCTTGAGGTTCGAGCCGACCCAGCCGAACTGCGCGAACTGCTGCGCCGGGGTGCCGCTGGGCGAGAAGATGCGGACCGGTTCGCTGTCCTTCTGCGTGGTCTCGTCATACTCCTTGAGGACGATGTCGTCGACGACGCCGCCGCGCAGATTGACCGAGCCGGCCACCCGCAGGGCGTCGATGCGCACGCGGTCGGGACTGGCCAGCGCGGTCTTAAGGTCGGCGGCTTCCTGCGCGCGCATCGCCGGATCGACGAGCCCGCCGGTGCGCGAATGCTGCGTCGCCGCCTGGCTGGCCTGTTCGGTCGGGGTGTCCGCCCGGTCTTCCACCAGCGCCTGTTCGGGCTGCGGATAGAAATAGTCCATCGCCGACGTCCAGCCCAGCAACAGCAGGAAGGAGAGCGCAATGGCGAGGATCAGGTTACGCTGGTTGTCCAAGGTCGGTCCCGTCTTTGTCCGGTCGAATACAGAATGTGGGGAGGTGTCTTAGCCTGTCAAGACAGTGCTAGGGCACCGGATCGTGGCCGTGGCCGCCCCATGGGTTGCAGCGCAATATACGCTTGAATGCCATCCATCCACCCTTGATCGCGCCGTGTTTTCCCAGCGCCTCGATCGCATACTGGCTGCACGAGGGGTGATAGCGGCAGGTCGGCGGCAGGATCCGGCTCGGCCCGAGCTGCCACAGGCGGGCAATCCAGATGAGCGGGTGCTTCACGCGCGGCGGCTGCGATGCGCACGCGGGCTGCGCGCGCGATCGCCCTTGCCCTGCGCCGCGCGGTCGAGCGCAGCGGCCAGCTCGTCGCGCAATTTGGCGAAATCGCGTTCGACCCCGCCCGCACGGCCGATCAGGACATGGTCGTGATCGGGCAGGCCGCTATCGGGCAGTGCGTCCCACAGCAATTCGCGGAACCGCCGTTTCATGCGGTTGCGCACCACTGCATTGCCGATTTTCTTGGTCACCGTGATGCCATAGCGCTTGCCCCGCCCGTCATTGGGGTGGGCCAGCAGCACGAAGCCGGGGCGCGCCACCCGCAGCCCGCGATTCGCCGCCAGGAAGTCGCCGCGCTTGCGGATGACGGAAAGACTCGGGTCCATGGGAGTCAGATACGCGAACGGGCCCCCCGAGGGGAGCCCGCTGACTGTCCGTGACTATCGCTGCGCCGGAGCGCAGCGCATCACATCACGCGCAGAGGTTCTTGCGGCCACGGGCGCGGCGCGAACGCAGCACCTTGCGGCCACCCGGGGTAGCCTTGCGCGCGAAGAAACCGTGGCGCCGGGCGCGTACGAGGTTCGAGGGCTGGAATGTCCGCTTCATCGGATCGTCCTTACTAGATAGGTTGGTTGCCGGTACGAACGGTTCGCTCCGGCACAAGGGTCGCCCCGCTTGATTCGATCTCGGGAGCGACCGCCTTACAGGGCCGCGCGCCTAGGCGATAGGCCCGGGGGCGTCAAGAAAAAGTGACGTTGGCGTAGGTCAGCGTCGGGGCGGGCTGTGCCTGCTGGTAGCGTGCAGGCGACTGGGCACGCTGCGTCTTGCGGCCCGTCCAGCGGCGCATGTCGCTTGCATCGAGCCACAACGCGCGGGCGTGCGGCACCGAATTGGTGAAGGCGTAGAACGAACGGGCCTGCTCGGCGCTCATACCCATTTCGCGATAATAGTCGAGATACTGGCGGTTTTCCTGCGCATGCATGGCGAAGTCGTCGGCTTCGCGGCCATAGGCGTCCATCCAGCTGTGCACGGCGAATTCCGCACCCTGCGCAATATCGCGTTCGACACCGGCAAGGAACAGCTCGACCGCGCCCGAACGCACCGACCCGACGGCGGGCACATGCGTGACGAGACCGGCAGCGCGAATCATCCGGCCGACCTGCAGGTTGGCGCGGTCGTCGCGCGTGCCCGGGCATTCGACCATGTCGAGCTGCTCGAGATCGGGAAAATCGCGCATCATGGCGCGGAAGTAGCCCGGCGTAGTGGCATCGGTTTCACCGACCAACGCGACACGGCGATCGTCGAGCACGCGGAACGGGCCGTATTGCGCGACGCCGCGGTTGTAATTGCGGAACCGGCGATCGACGAAGGCGGGGGCCTTCCACACAGGCAGCGCGGCGGGCGCATGGGCCTGTGGACGCATGGCGGCGAGCTGCTTGGTCTCGGTCTGCGGCTTTGCTGCGGGGCGCGAAACGGCCTTCGGCGCGATCGCCTTGCCCTGATGGGTTTCCTGGACCACCGGGCTGGCGACATAGACCACCGGGAGGTTGACCAGGGTCAGCGACTGGGCGGCTGCGGGGGCAGCAAACAGCGAGCCGACGGCGGAAGCGATAAGGGCAGTGATTCGAAACATGGCAAGCTTATGCGGCTCGCCCGGTTTCGACCGGCTCAAGAGGTATGGCTAACTCGCTGTTAACCATAATAGTTCACTGGCGTTGTGGTTTCTGTTTACCCTCGACAAGCGGGGCGTTCGCGGCCATCATCTACGGGTAACTACGGGGGTGGGGATTCACGCTGGTCGCGCTGGTCAAAACCGTTGCCTATCTGGGGCTCGAAGCGCGCAGCGTGGAAGTTCAGTGCTCGGTCGCGCCGGGTCTGCCCAAGTTCAACATCGTCGGCCTGGCCGACAAGGCGGTCGGCGAAAGCAAGGAACGCGTGCGCGCGGCGCTGGCGGGCATGGGGCTGGCGCTGCCGCCCAAGCGGATAACGATCAACCTCTCCCCCGCCGACCTGCCGAAGGAGGGGTCGCATTACGACCTGCCGATCGCGCTGGCGCTGCTGGCGGCGATGGGCGTGACCGATGCCGAACAGCTGGGCGACTGGATCGCGGTGGGCGAACTCGCGCTCGATGCGCGGATCGTCGCCTCGCCTGGCGTACTGCTGGCGGCAATCCATGCGAGCGAGGCCGAGGTCGGGCTGATCTGCCCCAGCACGCAGGGATCGGAAGCGCGCTGGGCGAGCGAGGTCCCCGTGTGTGCCGCGCCCGACCTGGCCAGCCTGCTCAACCATCTCAAGGGTACGCAGCTGCTGCCCCAGCCCGAACCGGGCGTGGTGGCGAGCGAGAGGAGCGGCGGCGATCTCAAGCAGGTGAAGGGGCAGGAAACCGCCAAGCGCGCATTGGAAATCGCCGCGGCGGGCGCGCACAACCTGCTGATGGTTGGGCCGCCCGGCGCGGGCAAGAGCCTGCTGGCCAGCTGCCTGCCCGGCATCCTCCCGCCGCTGTCACCCGCCGAAGCGCTGGAAGTCAGCATGGTCCAGTCGGTCGCGGGCACGCTGGAAGACGGGCGCATCAGCCGCGCGCGCCCATTCCGCGCGCCGCATCATTCGGCCAGCATGGCCGCGCTCACCGGGGGCGGATTGCGGGTGCGGCCGGGCGAAGTCAGCCTCGCTCATCTCGGCGTGCTGTTTCTCGACGAGCTGCCCGAATTCCAGCGCGCGGTGCTCGATTCGCTGCGCCAGCCGCTCGAGACGGGCAAGGTCGATGTCGCCCGCGCCAATGCGCATGTCAGATTTCCGGCCAACGTCCAGCTGGTTGCGGCGATGAACCCGTGCCGCTGCGGCCATCTTGGCGATCCGGCGCTCGCCTGCAGCCGCGCGCCGCGCTGCGCCGCGGACTACCAGGGCAAGGTCTCCGGCCCGATGCTCGACCGGATCGACCTGCATGTCGAAGTCGATCCGGTCAGCGCCGCCGACCTCGCGCTCCCGCCGCCTGCCGAATCGAGCGTCGACGTCGCGGCGCGCGTGGCCGCCGCACGCGATCGCCAGACCGCGCGGACTGAAGCCACCGGTGCGCGGACCAATGCCGAACTCGATGGCGATGCGCTGGAAGAATATGCCGGACCCGATGAAGCGGGACGCGCGCTGCTGATGCAGGCGGCCACCGCCATGCGGCTCTCGGCGCGCAGTTACACCAGGATGCTGCGGGTTGCCCGGACTATCGCCGATCTATCGGCCAGCGAACGGGTCGGGCGGATCCATGTCGCCGAAGCGCTCAGCTATCGCCGGCAGCCGCCGCGCGCCTGACCGCCCGCTCAGACGTCTTCGCCCAGATCGAGATTGAGCTTCACCGGCTCGTGCTCGAATTCGCCTTCGAATTTCTTGAGAAAATCCTCGATGGGGACCTGCTGGCCCTTGTCGACCAGCGGGTTCGCCTCGCCCATGGCGACGCCGCGCAATTCGTCGGGCGTGATCCGGACATGGATATAGGGCACCCATACCTCGCCGAATTCGGCCTGCTGATACCATACGTCGATGATGTCGTAGGAAGCCCATTGGCCGCTGGGTTCGAGCAGCCGGATGCCTTCGCCGATGCGGGGCACGGCCATCGCCTTGATGCGGTGGACGCTTTGATGCGTTTCATTCTGGACTTCGATTTCGATCACAAGGCAGGTCCGGCTCTGCTAACGGGATTCGTGAATGCCCCGCCTTATCGCAGCGACGTATTGAGATCGTTTTAACGATGACGTCACGGGGTCAGGGCTTCGCCCGCCGGTCACTCGCGGCCGATCGCCCTTGAAGGCGCGGCTGCATCGGTCCATGTCGCCCACGTGGGGCAGGATAGCGCAACCGGACCGGACGAGTCCCCGTCGGGATACTGCATGTGACCCAAGTGCCCGCCCCGACTTCCCCGCCCGCTGCACCGGGCGCGTTTGCCGCGCTGCGGCGGCGCTATGCGCGGCTCAGCCCAGACATGCGGCGAAGGCTGCCCGCGCTCGCGCTGACGCTGGCGATCGAAGTTCTGCTGGTGCTGATGCTGCTGTCGCTCGGTTCGGCAAAGCGCGAGATCGCGGAGATGCGCGATACGCTGGTCGCTTTCACTTCGCCCGAGGCGCAGGATGAACCCGACGAAGCGCCCTCGCCCGAGCCGGCCCGGCCCCAACCCCCGGCAGCATCGTCGGCGGCGGCCCCGCGCGAACGGCAGGCTGCGCCGTCACCGGCCGCGCCCCAGCCTGCCGCGCCGCCACCGATCCTGCGCAACGATTTCTCGCTCGAAAGCGTGCCGCGAACCAGCCAGTCCCCGGCAGCCGAGGCCCCGCAGGCCTACGGCCCTGCCTTCACTCCTGCACCCGGCGACACGCCGCAGATCGCAGGCAGCGGCCCCAATGGCGAACCGCTCTACGCCGCGCGCTGGTATCGCCGCCCCTATGACGACGAGCTGGCGGGCTATCTCTCGACCGCGCAGGGTCCCGGCTGGGGGCTTATCGATTGCCGCACCGCCCCCGATTTCCGCGTCGAGGACTGCGTCGTGGTGGGCGAATCGCCGCGCGGTTCGGGGCTGGGCAAGGCGGTCCAGGCGGCGGCGTGGCAATTCAAGGTGCGCCCGCCCCAGCGCGGCGGCCGGCCGATGGTGGGCGAATGGGTGCGCATCCGGATTGATTACCAGCTGCGTCCGCGCGCAGACCGTTTCGAAGGCTAGTCCGCGATAAGCGCCGGATCGCGGTAGGGCGTGTTCTTCACCAGATGGCGGTTGTAGTCGGGTGCGCCGTCATCCCACCACACCGGGCCGCGTTCACCCAGCGCCACCTTTGCGGCATGGACCTTGGCGCGCCCCGCGCGTTCGGCGGTCTCGTCGCCAGCGCGGCGCGCCTGACCGACCTCCCGCCGGGCCTCCATCAACTGGTCGACCAGCATCTGGCGTTCGGTTTCTTTCAGCTGCGGATTGCTCGCGCGCCACAGCCTGCCGCGCACAATGATGTAGCGGTTATCGCGCGTGCGCTTGACCGGTTCGGTCAGGCTGCGCTCTTGGCCTTGCGCAGGCTGTCGATGTCGACGACTTCGCCATAGGCCAGCGGGGTGCCCGCTGCCGCCTTGCTGCCATCGGCCCGGATGCCGAGCCGGTCCCGTTCGACCAGGTGGAGATCGGCCGGGCCAAGGATCCGTCCATCGTGGCTGAGGATCGAGATCGGCCCGATCGGCAGGCGATCGCGTTCGTCGACCAGCACCGGGTTCTCGACCACTTCGGCGCCGTATTTCTGCCCCCATTGACGCAATGCGACCATGGCGGGCAGCAGATCGAGGCCCTTGTCGGTCAGCCGGTATTCGATCTTGCGCTTGTCTTCGGCGCAGGGGTCGCGCTTGAGGATGCCGTTTTCGACCAGCTTGGCCAGCCGGTTGGAGAGGATGTTCCGCGCGATCCCGAGCTCGGTGAGGAATTCCTCGAAATGGTGCAGCCCGTTGAAGCTGGCGCGCAGGATCATGAACGACCACCGCTCGCCCATGACCTCGAGGGCCTGCGGCAGCCCGCATTCGGTCAGTTCACGCAGCGGTTCGCGGATATCACCCATAATTCAGTCCTCTTCTAGCAACCTATCTACCCGAAATTCGGCTTTTGCCAAATTTTTGGAAATGCCGGTTGCAGTCCGAAACCCATAACGCTAGAGGGGCTGGCAGGCAATGGGTTGCTAATTGAAACCTAATTGCAAGAAACTCAAACACTGTTGCAATAAAAGCAACTAACGAGGAATCCCCCCATGACGTCCTTCCTCCCCCGCTTCGCTTCGCTCGGCCTCGTGGCCACCGCCGCAGTGGCATCGCTGACGCTTGCCGGCGCCCCGGCAGAAGCGCGCACCAACGGCTTCTTCTACTCGGTCGAGCTGGCCGAACCCGTGGCAGAACGCACCACCACCGTCGCCGCCGGCGTCGCCTGGGCCTGCCAGGGCACGACCTGCGTCGCTCGCAAGGGCAGCTCGCGCCCGCTGCGCATGTGCCGCGAACTGCAGCGCGAACACGGCGAAATCACGGCCTTCGTCGCGGATGAAAAGGCACTCGACGCCGACAAGCTCGCGCAGTGCAACCGCTGATTTAAGTTCCCCCACCCCTCTCCATCGGGTGGCTGACTCAAGGCCCCGGCGATTCGTTCGCCGGGGCCTTTTTTATATCAGTCCGCGTTCGGCCAGGTCCGCTTCGAGCAGATCCGCCCGGCTGAAGTGGTGCACCTGCCAGCCATGGGCCGCAGCCGCATCCACATTGGCGCGGTTGTCGTCGATGAACAGCATGCTCTCGGGAACGCGGCCGAACCGGCGCGCCGCGAGATCGAAGATTGCCGGATCGGGCTTTGCCAGCTTTTCCTCGCCCGAGACGACGATCGCGCGAAAGCGGTCGAAGATCGGTGCGGTCGGGCGGAAGCCGGCCCAGAACTCGGCGCCGAAATTGGTGATCGCATAAAGCGGCACCCCGCGCGCATCGAGCCGTTCGACCAGCGCATGGCTGCCCGGGACGGGCCCCGGAATGGTTTCGTTGAAACGCGCCGCATAAGCGCGAATCTCGGGTTCGAAATCAGGATAAAGCGCGATCCGTTCGGGCACCATTTCGCCGAGCGTGCGCCCGCGGTCATGTTCGAAGTGCCATTCCTCGGTGACCACTTCGCCCAGCAGCATGTCGAGCCGCGCGGGATCGGTCACCAGCTTCTCAAACAGATGCCGCAGGTGCCACTGGTACAGCACCCTCCCGACATCGAAGACGACCGCTTCGGCGTGCATGGTCATACCCCCCAATGCGAACGGCCCGAACTCCGCTGGGGAGCCGGGCCGGTCTGCAATGCTGCCGCCCCTTGCGGGACGACGCGCCGATTAGCCCTGGCGGGCCTTGAAGCGGCGGTTGGTCTTGTTGATGACATAGGTGCGCCCACGACGGCGGATCACGCGGCAATCGCGATGGCGGCCCTTGAGCGACTTGAGGCTGTTGCGGATCTTCATAATGTCTCTCGTGAAATAAATGCGCGCCGGAGATGGTGCCCCGACGCGCCGAAATCAAGCGGCCGGTTAACCGGCAGGGGGGATTCGGTCAAGGAAAGAGTTGGGCCGGCAGCGAAAGATCGGGGCCCGTGCGTTCAGCGCCGGGCGATCATCGGCCCGAGCGGTTCGCCGCCGAACAGATGGACGTGCAGATGCGCGACCTCCTGCCCGCCATGCGCGCCGATATTGGCCATCATCCGGTACCCGGTCTCGACCAGCCCCTTGTCGCGCGCGACCTTGCCCACCGCGCGGACGAAACCGGCGATTTCCTCCGCCTCCGCTCTGGCGCTGAAATCGTCCCAGCTGACATAGCGTCCCTTAGGGATCACCAGCGTGTGCACTTCGGCCTGCGGATTGATATCCTCGAAGGCATAGGCCCATTCGTCTTCATAGACCCTAGTCGAGGGAATTTCGCCGCGCAGGATCTTGGCGAAGATGTTGTCGTCGTCATAGGCAAGCGTGGGATCGATCGGCATCAGGCGCTCCGGCTGGCTTTTTCGGCAATGCCCGAAATGCCGTCGCGGCGGTCGAGTTCTTCGAGGACCCGGTCGAACCCGATACCGCGCGCGTCGAGCGCGACGAGCAGGTGGAACAGGATATCGGCGGCTTCGCCGGTCAGCTCTTCCGCACTGCCCGACAGCACCGCCACCGCGGCTTCGACGCCTTCCTCGCCCAGCTTGCGCGCGATCTGCGGCAGGCCCTTGGCATGGAGGCTGGCGACGTAGCTTTCGGCGGGGTCGGCGGCGCGGCGCTGCGCGATGGTCTGTTCGAGGCGGGAAAGCGTATCCATGCGCTGCGCTATGCACGGCGCCTGCGGCCAGCGTCAATCGCAGTTGCACCGCCGCGCGGCCCGCAGCCGCGGGCGCGGTGCGTGGTCAGCCGCGCGCGGGCAACCCCGCGGCGCGCAGTGCGGCATGCGCTTCGGCAACCGTGTACTCGCCGAAGTGGAAGATCGATGCCGCCAGCACCGCGCTGGCATGGCCCCGCGTCACGCCTTCGACGAGGTGATCGAGCGTGCCCACCCCGCCGCTGGCGATCACCGGCACCGTGACCGCATCGGCGATCACCCGCGTCAGATCGACATCGTAGCCAGCCTTGGTCCCGTCCCCGTCCATGGAGGTGACCAGCAATTCGCCCGCTCCCAGTTCCGCGAGGCGCACCGCATGCTCGACCGCGTCGATCCCGGTCGGCTTGCGACCGCCGTGGGTGTAGATTTCCCAGCCGCGCACCTCGCCGCTGGTCGAAGCGCGGGCATCGACGCTGGCCACGACGCACTGGCTGCCGAATTTCTCCGCGATCTCGCGCACCAGTTCGGGCCGCGTCACCGCCGCCGAATTGACCGCCACCTTGTCCGCCCCGGCGAGCAGCAGGGCGCGGGCATCCTCGACGCTGCGCACCCCGCCGCCGACGGTCAACGGCATGAAGCACACTTCCGCGGTCCGCCGGACCATGTCGAGCAGCGTGCCGCGCCCTTCGTGGCTGGCCGAAATGTCGAGGAAGCAGAGCTCGTCCGCGCCCGCCGCGTCATAGGCCTGCGCCTGCTCGACTGGGTCGCCCGCATCCTTCAGGTCGACGAAGTTCACGCCCTTGACCACACGCCCGTCGCGCACGTCGAGGCAGGGGATGACCCGGACGCGGACCGTCATGCCTGCTTCGCCACACGCAGCGCGGCCGCCAGGTCGAGCCGCCCGTCATACAGCGCCCGGCCCGTAATCACGCCTTCGATCCCGTCGCCGGCGAACCGCGCAAGCGTGTCGATATCGATCAGTCCCTTGACCCCGCCGCTGGCAATGACCGGGATGTCGACCTGCCGGGCGAGCCCCACGGTGGCATCGATATTGACGCCCTTGAGCATGCCGTCGCGGCCGATGTCGGTGAACAGCAGGCTGGCGACGCCCGCATCCTCGAACCGCCGCGCCATGTCGACGATCGAGACATCGGACACTTCGGCCCAGCCGTCGGTGGCGACCATGCCGTCGCGCGCATCGACCGCGACCACGATCGCGCCGGCATATTCGCGCGCCATGTCCTTGACGAATTGCGGGTCCTTGAGGGCGGCGGTGCCGATCACGATCCGCGCGACCCCCGTCTCGATCCATCCGGCGACATCGGCGGGGGTGCGGATCCCGCCGCCCAGCTGGACCTTCCCGGGAAACGCCCGGACGATCGCCTCGGCGGCCTCGCGGTTCTGCGCGCTCCCGGCGAAGGAGCCGTCGAGATCGACGACATGCAGGTGCTCGGCGCCGGCGTCGGCGAACAGCCGGGCCTGCGCGGCCGGATCGTCGCCATAGACGGTGGCGCGGTCCATATCGCCTTCGGCCAGGCGCACCACGTCGCCGCCCTTGAGGTCGATAGCGGGAAAGACGATCATACTTTCGGTTCCATTACATCGCGTGGCCGGGCCAGCGCGGTTACGGTTTCCATTCGAGGAAACGCGACAGCAGGTCGAGCCCGTAGGCCTGGCTCTTTTCGGGGTGGAATTGCACGCCGAGGAAATTGTCCCGGCCGACCGCCGCGACCAGTCCGCCGCCGTGATCGGTCATCGCCAGCACGTCTTCGTGATGGCGCAGCTTGAAATGGTAGGAGTGCAGAAAATAGGCCTCGCCGCCGACCAGCACTTCATGGTCGTGCGCATGCGGCAGCGGCGCGACGTCGTTCCAGCCCATGTGGGGGACCTTCACGCTGTCGTCGATCGGTTCGATCAGCCGCACCGTGCCGTCGATCCAGCCCAGCCCCGGCGTTTCGCCGTGCTCGAGCCCGCGCGTGGCCAGCAATTGCATGCCCACGCAGATACCGAGGAACGGCGCCCCGCCCACGAACACGCGTTCGCGCATCGCCTCGATTACGCCGGCTTCGGCGCGCAGCCCTTCGGCGCAGGCGCGGAACGACCCCACGCCCGGCAGCACGATCCGGTCGGCCGCGCGCAACACGTCGGGATCGGCGGTTACCGTGACATCGGCCCCGACCTTGCGCAGCGCGTTTTCGACCGAATGCAGATTACCGGCCCCGTAATCGACCAGGGCCACCACTTCACCCACCAAGCTGCCCCTTCGTGCTGGGGATCGCCCCGCCCTTGCGCGGATCCACTTCGACCGCCGCGCGCATCGCGCGGGCAAAGCCCTTGTAGATCGCTTCGCAGATATGGTGGTTGTTGCTGCCGTGGAGCAGCTCGACATGCAGCGTCAGCCCGCAGGTCTGCGCGACCGAATGGAACCAGTGCTCGATCAGCTCGGTGTCCCATTCGCCCAGCTTTTCCTGGCTGAAGCCGGCCTTCCACACCAGATAGGGCCGTCCCGAAATGTCCAGCGCGACCCGCGCCAGCGTCTCGTCCATCGGCGAATAGGCGCTGCCGTAACGCGCGATCCCGCCCTTGTCGCCGAGCGCGGCGGCCAGCGCCTGCCCCAGCGCCAGCGCGCTGTCTTCGGTGGTGTGGTGCTGGTCGATATGCAGGTCGCCATCGACCTTCATCGTCACGTCGATCAGCGAATGCTTGGCGAATTGCTCGACCATGTGGTCGAGAAAGCCGATCCCGGTGCTGACATCATAGCTGCCGCTCCCGTCGAGGCCCACCTCGACGAGAATCCTGGTTTCCGCTGTGTTTCGTTCGATCCGGCCTGTACGCATGCCAGCCGCGCTAGAGCGGCGCGCGCCAAGGCGCAAGAAAATGCACCTACGCGCAGGGTAAAGACCCGCTTAAACCGCTTGACCCCTGCGCCGCGCAGCGCCACCTAGCGACCCATGAGCGACGATACGCCCGACAGCCTGATCCCTTACGATTCCATCGTGCAGGAAGCCTTGCGTGCCGTGGTGGGCCGGGTCCTGGGCGAAATCGAACAGGGCGGCAGCGAACTGCCCGGTGCCCATCATTTCTACATCACCTTCAAGACCCACGCTCCCGGGGTCTCGGTTCCGGCAAGCCTGCGCGAACGCTTTCCCGACGAAATGACGATCGTGCTGCAGAACAAGTTCTGGAACCTGAACGTGCGCGACGATGGTTTTGCCGTCGGGCTGTCGTTCAACCAGGTCCCCGCCGAACTCGACATCCCCTATGCCGCGATCACGCAATTCGTCGATCCGGCGGTCGATTTCGGGCTGCAGTTCCAGGCCACCGTTGCCGACATGGCACCGGCGGAACCCGAACATCCCGAAAACGACGGGATGGAACTGGCAGATGGCGAACCCGTTGATGCTACTGAAGACGGCTCGAATGTCGTCACGGTCGATTTCGGCCGCAAGAAGTAAGGGTTCCAACCGAACCGCAGCCGACCGGGGGCACCAATGGTCAAACATGTTTCAACCTACGGCGCGAAGGCAGTCGACAAGGCGCGCGCCAAGACGCCGGGCAAGACCGAAGGCATGCCCGGCCCGACACACAATCCCGCCACCAATCTGATGGTCGCCGACGTGGCGATCCGCGCGGGATCCTACATCGCCCGGCGGGCGGTGGAAAAGGGCCTGCTGCGCGGTCGCTACGGCAAGGAAACCGCACGCGAGATAGTTCGGAACAAGACGCTGGGCCAGACGCTGGTCAGCTTCGGTCTGGCCAAGCTGGCGACCCGCAACCTGCCCGGCGCGCTTATCGTCGGCGGCGGGGCACTGGCCAAGACACTGTACGATCGCCGGCGCAGCCGCAGTGCGCAGCGCCGCGAAGGCGACCGCGAACTGATCGAGCAGGCGCATCGCGACGACTGACCTTGATTTGTCCGACCCCGCTGTTTCATAGGCGTGCATGGCCGAATCCCAGACACCCACAAACAGGCTCGCCCGCCGCGGGCTGATGTTCATCCTGTCCTCGCCCAGCGGGGCGGGCAAGACGACCATATCGCGCATGCTGCTCGACGCCGATGACGAGATAAAGCTCTCGGTCAGCGTCACCACGCGGCCGCCCCGCGCGGGTGAAATCGACGGCGTGCACTATTATTTCGTCAGCGATGCCGAATTCGACCGGATGGTCGAGGAAGACGATTTCTACGAATGGGCCCCGGTCTTCGGTCACCGTTACGGCACCCCCAAGGGGCGCATCCGCAACGCGCTGAAGGAAGGACAGGACTTCCTGTTCGATATCGACTGGCAGGGCACGCAGCAGCTGTTCCAGAAGGACCAGCAGGACGTGGTGCGCGTGTTCATCCTGCCCCCCACCATCGCCGAGCTCGAACGGCGCCTGCGCGGGCGCGGCACCGACAGCGACGAGGTAATCGCTGCACGGATGGAGCGTGCGCGCGCCGAGATCAGCCACTGGGACGCCTATGACTATGTCGTCATCAATGAAGACGTCGACAGCTGCTTCGCCAAGGTGCGCGAAATCCTCGATGCGGAGCGGACCAAGCGCCAGCGGCAGACGGGGCTGATCCCCTTCGTGCGCGAACTCATGGCCTGAGGCAGCGGGACGGATGGCGATGTCCACCACCAAGCTGGATGACGGGGCGAAGACGCTGGCCTTCCTGGCCAGCCACCGCCTCGCCGCGACGCCGCAGAACTACACGCTCGCCTATATCGCGCTGAACGATCCCGGATCGCCGATCGGCCGCGCGGTCGCGCAGATCATCTCCGATGGCTACCGCATCAAGCAGGACGAAGCCGACGACATCCTCGAAGCGCACAGTACGACGACGTTTTTCGGGGCCTATGACAGCAAGAACGGCGAATTGAGCGCACATCTGCGGCACCAGTCGCTCAAGCTCAGCGAACTGGCTTCCTCGGCGGCGGATGCGACCGGCACCTTCGCCCGCGAACTGAGCGAGGAAGCGCAGGCCGATCCCGCGGGTACGGGCGACACGTCCTCGATCGTCGCGCGGATGATCGAACATTCGCTCCACGCGCAATCGCAGCTGACCGCGGCGATGGACGAGGTCAGGGCGCTGCGCGAAGAGCTGGAGGCGGCGCGCAACGATGCGCAGCGCGACGAGTTGACCGGCCTTGCCAACCGCCGCGCGATCGACGCGCATCTGGCCGAACTGGCGGAAAAAGGCGATGCGCGGGTCATCGCGCTGGTCGACATCGACAATTTCAAGTCGGTCAACGACCGCTACGGCCACGGCGTCGGCGACCGCGTGATCAAGCTGGTCGCCTCGACGCTCGAAGATGCCTGCGCGCCGCAATTCGTGGGCCGCTGGGGCGGCGAGGAATTCATCGTGGTGATGCCCTCGAGCGATCTGGCAGCGGTGGTGAAACGCCTCAATCAGGCGCGGGCCACGCTGGCCGATACCGAATTCAAACTGCGCGAGACCGACGAACCGATGGGGCTGATCTCCTTCTCGGGCGGGGTCGCGCTGGCAGTCGGCGCGGGCGATGCCAACGCCGCGGCGCTGCGGCAGGCGGACAAGGCGCTCTATCGCGCCAAGGCCGCGGGCCGCAACTGCATCCTCAGCGCCTGATCCGCCGCCCCCGGCACCGGGCCGGAGGCGGCAGCACCGGTCAGCTCGGTTCGGCGAAGTGGCTCGGCAGCAGCGCGTTGACGATCCCGCCATCGACGGTCAGCGTTTCGCCGATCGTGTAATCGCCCGCACGGCTGGCGAGATAGACGGCGGTGCCGCCCATGTCGAACTTGTCGCCCACGCGCTTCGAGGGAATGCCCGCTGCGCTCGCATCCTCGTGATCGCGCGCCGCGCGGTTCATGTTCGACGGGAAAGCGCCAGGCGCCAGGCTGGTGACATAGACGTGATCCTTGACCAGCCGCGCCGCCATGCGCCGCGTCAAATGGATCAGCGCGGCCTTCGATGCCTGGTAGCTGTAGGTTTCCCACGGATTAACCCGCTGGCCGTCGATCGAGGTGATGTTGATCACCTTGCCCGGCTTGTCCGCGCTGGCCCCGGCCGTCAGCAGCTTGTGCAGCTTCTGCGTCAGGAAGAACGGCGTCTTGACGTTGAGGTCCATGACCTTGTCCCAGCCGGCTTCGGGGAATTCGAGATAGTCGACACCCCAGGCCGCGCCGGCATTGTTGACGAGAATGTCGAGCTGGCTTTCGCGGCCCGATAATTCCTCGACCAGCGCCTCGATCCCCTCGATGGTGGACAGGTCTCCCTGAATGCCGATCACCTTGTCGCCCAGCTCGGCGCAGGTTTCCTCGATTTCATTGATCTTGCGCGCGCTGATATAGACGCGGTCGATGCCCGCGGCGAGGAAGCCCTCGACGATCATCTTGCCGATGCCGCGGCTGCCGCCAGTGACAAGCGCGACGCGCCCCTTGAGGCTGAACAGGTCTTCTAGGTTCATTTAATTCTCTCCCACTTCAGTCATTGCGAGGAGCCGCAGGCGACGCGGCAATCCATCGTGCCGCTCCCTGGATTGCTTCGCTCCCCTCCCAACGACTGGGTTTGGTGCTGGTTCTGGTTCTAGTAGCCGCTGAGCTCCGCGACGCGCCCGGCGTGGTAATACTGGTCGCCGAGGAATTCCTGCAGCGCGCGGTCCCGCTTCATGTACAGGCCGATGTCGTATTCGTCGGTCATGCCGATACCGCCGTGCATCTGGACACCCTCGCGCACTGCGAGCCCCGCGACCTTGGCGACCTTGGCCTTGGCGACCGAGGCCATCAGATCGGCGCGCTCGCTGCCACCGTCGACCAGCTGCGCCGCCTTGACAGTAACTGCCCGAGCGATCTCGACTTCGGAATAGAGATGCGCGGCGCGATGCTGCAGCGCCTGGAATTCGCCGATGACCTTGCCGAACTGCTTGCGCTGCTTGAGGTAATCGACGGTCATGTCCATCGCCCCCCCGGCCACGCCGACACCCTCGGCAGCCGAGCCGACGCGGCCCGCCACCAGCATGGCATCGAGCACGGCGCGGCCGCCGTCGACTTCGCCGATCACGGCATCGCCGTCGAGTTCGACATTGTCGAAAGTGACATGGCTGGCCATCGAACTGTCGACCAGGCGTACGCTGTCGTGGCTCATGCCGGCGGCGTCCTGCGGCACGGCAAAGAGCGTGACGCCGTCCGTGTCGCTATCACTGCCCGAGGTGCGCGCAGCAACGACGATCATCTCGCTGCTGGCACCGTAGAGAACGAAGTCCTTGCGGCCCGACAGCTTGAACCCGTTGCCCGACTTTTCCGCGCGGCAGCCGATCCGTTCGGGGCGGTGCTTGGCGCCTTCGTCGATCGCTACGCCATAGACTTTCTCGCCCGAAACCAGCCCGGGCAGCCAGCGGCCCTTCACGTCGTTGCTGCCATGCTTGAGCGCGGTGGCGGCCAGCACGGAGGAGGACATGAACGGGGACGGCGTCAGGTTGCGGCCGATCTGCTCGAGCACGATATTGGCTTCGACCTGGCCCATGCCGAGCCCGCCATCGTCTTCGTCCACGAGCATTCCCGCGAAGCCCATTTCGGCGAATTGCTGCCACAGCGCATGGCCGAAACCATCCTTGCAGTCGCGGTCGCGCCAATGGCGCAGCTGGTTCTTGATCGAGCCTTCCTCGGCCATGAACTGGCCAGCGGTATCGGCCAGCATCGCCTGGTCGTCATCATAGTAAAGAGGCATCGATCAGGCTCCCGGAAGCTCGAGGATTCGTTTGGAAATGACGTTCAGCATGACTTCGGACGTGCCGCCCTCGATGCTGTTGGCCTTGGTCCGCAGCCAGTTGCGCGCCGGCTTGCCGCCGTCGGTTTCCTCGCTGGTCCATTCGAGCGCGGTCGATCCGCCCGCCGCCATCATCAGTTCGTGGCGCCGCTTGTTGAGCTCGGTGCCGGCGTATTTCATCATGTTCGGCTGTGCGGGGTGCGCCTTGCCGACCTTGACCTCGTCGAGGAACTTCTCGCCCATCGCGCCATAGGCCAGCGCATCGACGTCGAACTGTGCCAGCTCGGCGCGCAGCACAGGATCGATTTCGCCGTTGGAGCGCGTCAGCGCCGCGCCGATCGTCCCGGTGTTGCCGCCATCGGCACCCGAGATCATCTCGCGTTCGTGGCCGAGCAGGTATTTCGCCACGTCCCAGCCGCGGTTCACCTCGCCGACCTGGGCGGGCACATCTTCACCATAGCTCTTGGGCACCTTCACATCGTCGAAGAAGGTTTCGCAGAACGGGCTGTTGCCGCTGATCAGCAGGATCGGCTTGGTCGCCACGCCTTCGCTGGCCATGTCGTAGAGCATGAAGGTGATGCCCTGGTACTTGTTGTCCTTGTCGGTGCGGACGAGGCAGAAGATCCAGTCGGCCTTGTCGGCATAGGAGGTCCACACCTTCTGGCCGTTGACCACCCAGTGATCGCCCTTGTCCTCGCCATAGGTCTGCAATGAGACCAGGTCCGATCCCGAACCGGGTTCCGAATAGCCCTGGCACCAGCGGATTTCGCCGCGGGCGATTTCATTGAGGAAGCGCTGTTTCTGGCCTTCGGTGCCGAAATGCAGCAGTGCCGGGCCGAGCATCCAGATGCCGAAGCTGGACAGCGGCGGACGCGCCTTGATCGCGGCCATTTCCTCGCGCAGCACCTTGGCCTGCGCCGGCGTCAGCCCCGCCCCGCCATATTCCTTCGGCCATGCGGGAACCGTGTAGCCCTTCTCGACGCAGGCATCGAACCAGGCCTTTTGCGCATCGTTCTTGAAGGTGGCGTTGCGGCCGCCCCAGTAGATGTCATCCTCGTCCTTGACGGGCTGGCGCATTTCGGGCGGGCAATTGGCTTCGAGCCATGCGCGCGTTTCCGCGCGGAAGGCTTGCAGGTCGCTGTCGGACATTGGCCGAATCCTCTCTTTTTAAAGCAGCGGTATGTTGACGCTTACGTTAGGGTGATTCGGCCCGACTGCGCAAGGGCAGTCGAAACCTGCCCTATTGCCGTAACGTCAGCCGGAATTCGTTGACGCCTTGCCATGCTGCCCTAAGCTGGCAGGCAAGAAATTCGGGGAGAGAGTAGGGATGCGATTCTTGGACAAGACGGTCATCGTCACCGGTGCCGCATCGGGCATTGGCGCCGCTGCCGCCGCCCTGTTCGCCGGCGAGGGGGCGACCGTCTTCGCCAGCGACATCGATGTTGCGGGCGGCGAGAAACTGGCCCGCGAAACGCCGGGCGACGTCCGTTTCGTCGAGTGCGACGTCTGCGATCCCGCGGCGATCAAGGCGCTGATGGACCATGCGGCGCAAGACACCGGCGGCATCGATACGCTGTTCAACAACGCCGGGGCGGGCGGCGCCCGCGAAAGCATCGCCGAGATCGAACCCGAAGCCTGGGACCGGACGATGGACCTGCTGCTGCGGTCGGTCGCAATGGGGATCCGCTACGCCGTCCCGCATATGAAGGGGCGCAAGGGAGCCAGCATCGTCAACGTCTCCAGCGTCGCGGCAGTCGGTCCGGGCTATTCCCCGACGACCTATGCCGTCGCCAAGGCCGGCGTGCTGCACCTCACCAAATGCGCGGCGACCGACCTGGCGCAATTCGGCATCCGCGTGAATGCGGTGCAGCCGGGCTTCATCAACACCAACATCTTCACTGCGACGATGGACATTCCCGATGCCGCGAAGGAACAGGCCAAGGCGATGATCGCGCAGATGTCGTCGAACGCGCAGCCGGTGGCGCGCGGCGGCCAGTCCGACGATATCGCCCAGGCGGTCGCCTTTCTCGCCAGCGAGCAGGCCGGCTTCATGACCGGCGCCTCGATGGTCGTCGATGGCGGTATTACGCTGGGGCCGCGGCATAGCTGGGATCCGGAGGAAGCCGGTGCATTCGAAGCGCTGATGGCGCTCGAAGAACAGGTCAAGGCGGCACAGCAAAACGCCTGATGCCTTTCGTCACCGGCCCCCTTCCGCAGCGCCTCAAGCTGGTCCACGGCTTCGGTGCCGTCGCCTTCGGGGTCAAGGACAGCGGTTTCAGCTTCTTCCTGCTGCCGTTCTACAATCTGGTGCTGGGGGTCGATGCCAGCACCGTGGGCGCGGCGCTGGCCGCCGCGCTGGTGATCGACGCACTCGTCGATCCGCTGATCGGGCATCTGTCCGACCGCACCTATACGAAATGGGGCCGGCGGCTGCCGTGGCTGTATCTGGCACCGTGGCCGCTGGCACTGGTGTGGACCATGCTGTGGTCCCCGCCCTTCACGGGCACCCCCGGTTTCTGGGATATCGTCGCGCTGGCGGTGGGCGTGCGGCTGCTGCTGTCGGCCTGCGAAGTCCCCTCGGTCAGCCTCGTGCCCGAGATCACCGACGATTACGACGATCGCACCACGCTGTTCCGCTACCGCTTCCTGTCGGGCTGGCTCGGCGGATTGCTGATGATGGTGCTGACCTTCACCGTGTTCCTGCCCACCCCGCAATCGCAGCTGCAGCCCGAAGGCTATGCCAGCTACGGCCTGTTCGGCGCGGCGCTGATCGCGCTGTCGGTTATCGGTTCGGCCGCGGCGCAGCACCGCATCGTCGCGCAGCTGCCCGAACGGCGGCCCCCGCCTTTTTCGATCACCGGCGCTTTTGCGGAAATCTTCGATGCCTTCCGCGAGAAGGCCTTCGTCATTTTCGCGCTGGGCGGGCTGGCGGCCTATGTGCTGCAGGGCATGACGTTCTCGATCACGCAATATGTGAATCTCTACGTCTGGCAGTTCTCCGAACTCGCCTTCCAGCTCTATCCCGCGGTGCTGTTCCTGTCGGTCGTGCTGATGTTCGTGATTGTCGGGCCGCTTCACCGCCGGTGGGGCAAGCCCAAATCGGCAGCGCTGGGCGCATTGGTCGGACTGGCGTTCTATTGCAGCCCCTATGTGTTCTATCTCGCGGGGGCCTGGCCCACCGTGGGCACCACCGCCTCGACCGCGCTGCTTTATGGCTTTCTCGTCTGCGCCAACACCGCCAGCGTCGTGGCGATCATTTCGGCCACGTCGATGGTTGCCGAAATCGTCGAGGCCTTCGAGGAGCGCACCGGGCAGCGCGCCGAAGGTACGTTCTACGCGGGCAACTGGCTGGTGCAGAAATGCGCCACCGGCGGCGGCATCCTGCTCACCAGCCTGATCGTGCAATCGATCGATCTCGCGCCCGGCACGCCGCAGGCCGAGGTTGCGCCCGAAACGGTTCGCCAGCTCGTGTGGCTGTTCATGCTGGCGGCCACGGTACTCGCCTCTATCGCTGCCTTCTGGCTGGCCCGCTTCCCGATCTCGCGCGAGCAGCACGAGGCGCGCGTCGCCGCCCGGCGCGGCCGCCCGGCCCCGCCTGCCCCCGCCACCGCAGACCCGCTCGACCAGGCAGTCCGCGCAGACCCCGATGCCCACACGATAACACCCTAGAGCTGCGGCGGGGGACTTGGCTTGGAGCGATCCTTATGCCAGTTTCACGGCGCAACCGAATTGAGAGAGAAGAGGACACACACGATGGATTTCCAACCGACAGAACGGCAAGCATACTGGCGCGACCGGGTGAAGAATTTCATCGACGATCATATCCGTCCCGCCGTGCCGACCTACAAGCAGCAGGACGCCGAAGGCGAACGCTGGAAGGTCATTCCCGTGGTCGAGGAACTCAAGGCGAAGGCCAAAAAGGAAGGGATCTGGAACCTCTTCATGCCGCCGCGCAATGACGGCCATCACCATGTCGAGGAAAGCTTCGAATTCGAAGGCCCCGGCCTGACCAATCTCGAATACGCGCTCTGCGCCGAGGAAATGGGCCGCATCGGCTTCGCGTCGGAGGTGTTCAACTGCTCCGCGCCCGACACCGGCAATATGGAAGTGTTTCATCGCTACGGGACGCGCGCGCAGAAGGACAAGTGGCTGACCCCGCTGATGAACGGCGAGATCCGTTCGGCATTCCTGATGACCGAACCCTATACCGCCAGTTCGGACGCCACGAATATCGAATGCCGGATCGAACGCGACGGCGACGAATACGTCATCAACGGCCGCAAATGGTGGTCGTCGGGCGTCGGCGATCCGCGCTGCAAGGTCGCGATCGTCATGGGCAAGACCGATTTCTCGGCTGGTCGCCATGCCGCGCAGTCGATGATCCTGATGCCGATGGACGCGCCGGGCGTAAACATCCTGCGCCACCTGCCCGTGTTCGGCTATGACGATGCGCCGCACGGCCACATGGAAGTTGAACTCAAGGACGTGCGCGTGCCCGTCGACAACATGCTGCTGGGCGAAGGCCGCGGCTTCGAGATCGCGCAGGGTCGCCTGGGGCCGGGCCGTATCCACCACTGCATGCGCACTATCGGCGTGGCCGAGGAAGCGCTGCACAAGATGTGCAAGCGGCTGCAGGAACGCGAAGCCTTCGGCAAGCCGATCTACAAGCACTCGGTCTGGGAAGAGCGCGTGGCGCAGGCGCGGATCGATATCGACATGACCCGCCTGCTGTGCCTCAAGGCCGCCGACATGATGGATACGGTCGGCAACAAGGCCGCCAAGCAGGAAATCGCCATGATCAAGGTGCAAGCGCCGAACATGGCGCTGCGCATCATCGACAATGCGATCCAGGCGCATGGCGGCGGCGGCGTGAGCGACGATTACGGTCTCGCCAATGCCTATGCCCACCAGCGTACGCTGCGGCTGGCCGATGGCCCCGACGAAGTCCACGCCCGCTCGATCGCGCGGATGGAGTTTGCCAAGCACCTGCCCGAGGAAGGCCCCAGCGCCAACGCACTGCGCGACGGCAAGGCCCCGAGCCCGGGCAATGCCAATCTCAGCTCGGGCGACATGGGAGCGACGCGCTGATGGCCAAGGCGGCAATCCTCGAGCAGGTCGGCGGCCTCACCATCGGTGAGGTAGAGCTGGCCGATCCCGCCCCGCACGAAGTGCTGATCGATACCAAGGCCTGCGGCCTGTGTCATTCGGACCTGCATTTCATCGACGGCGCCTATCCGCACCCGCTGCCGGCCATTCCGGGCCACGAGGCAGCGGGCGTGGTGCGCGCGGTCGGCAGCGAGGTGAAAACGGTCAAGCCGGGCGACCACGTGGTCTCCTGCCTGTCCGCCTTCTGCGGCCATTGCGAGTTCTGCGTGACCGGGCGGATGGCCCTGTGCCTCGGCGGCGATACCCGCCGGGCGCAGACCGCCGCGCCGCGCATCACGCGCAATGGCGGCGAGCCCGTTGCGCAAATGCTCAACCTGTCGGCGTTTGCCGAGCAGATGCTGATCCACGAACATGCCTGCGTCGCGATCGACAAGGACATGCCGCTCGATCGCGCGGCCATTATCGGCTGCGCGGTGACCACCGGGGCAGGTGCGATCTTCAATGCCTGCTCGGTCGTGCCCGGCGAAACCGTCGCGGTCATCGGCTGCGGCGGCGTGGGGCTGGCGACGATCAATGCCGCCAAGATCGCCGGTGCGGGCAAGGTCATCGCGATCGACCCGCTGGCGGAAAAGCGCCAGCTGGCCGAAGTGCTGGGCGCAACGCATACGGTCGACGCCATGGCCGACGATGCGGTCGAACAGGTGATGAAGATCACCGGCGGCGGCGTGCACCACGCGATCGAGGCGGTCGGCCGTCAGGCATCCGCCGACCTCGCGGTCAAGGTGCTGCGCCGCGGCGGCACCGCGACGATCCTCGGCATGATGCCGCTCGACTGCAAGGTCGGGCTGGGCGCGATGGATCTGCTGTCGGGCAAGAAGCTGCAGGGCGCGATCATGGGGATGAACCACTTCCCCGTCGACCTGCCGCGGCTGGTCGATTTCTACATGCGCGGCCTGCTCGATCTCGACACGATCATTGCCGAACGCATCCCGCTGGAAAAGATCAACGAAGGCTTCGAGAAGATGAAACAGGGCACTTCGGCCCGCAGCGTGGTGGTGTTCGACTGATGGCGGAAGACCAGCCCATCGATTTCGACAAGGAGATGGTCGGCACGGTCGCAGTGCCCGAGGCCGACCAGCTCGACCTTGCTGCACTCACGGCCTGGTTCGTAGCCAATGTCGACGGCTTTTCCGGGCCTATCAGCTACACCAAGTTCAAGGGTGGGCAGTCGAACCCGACCTATCGCATCGACACGCCGGACCGCAGCTACGTGCTGCGCCGCCAGCCGTTCGGCAAGCTGCTTCCCAGCGCACATGCGGTCGACCGCGAATACAAGGCGATGCACGCGCTCGGCCCGACCGGCTTCCCCGTGCCCAAGACCTATGGCCTGTGCGAGGATCCGGGGGTCATCGGCAGCAAGTTCTTCGTCATGGGTCTCGCTGACGGGCGGTCCTTGTGGAACGGCTCGCTGCCCAACAACACGCCCGAGGAACGCCGCGCGATCTACAATGCGATGATCGACACCTTTGCCGATCTACACCTGAAGGATCCCGAGGCGATCGGACTGGGCGATTACGGCAAGCCGACCGATTATTGCGCGCGGCAGATCAGCCGCTGGTCGAAACAGTACAAGCTGTCCGAGACCGAGCACATGCCGCAGATGGAACGGCTGATCGAATGGCTGCCCCAGACGATCCCGCCGCAGCACGAATCCAGCGTGGTCCATGGCGATTACCGGCTCGACAACATGATCTTCCACAAGACCGAGAACCGCGTGATCGCGGTGCTCGACTGGGAGCTGTCGACGCTGGGCGATCCGATCGCCGACTTCAGCTATCTCATGCTCAACTGGCACAACCCGCACGATGGCCGCGCGGGCCTGCTCGGCCTCGATCTCGCAGAGCTGGGCATCCCGACGCAGGACGAGGCGGTCGAACGCTATGTCGCGCGTACCGGCTATCCGGTACCGCCGATGGAATGGTACTTCGCCTACAACCTCTTCCGCCTGGCGGGCATCATGCAGGGCATCAAGAAGCGCGTTATCGATGGCACAGCTTCGAGCGCGCATGCCAAGTCGATGTCCGAACGCGTCGCCCCGCTGGTGGAGCGCGCCTATCACTTCGCCAAGGAAGCGGGGATGGACTAGCGCAGCGGGACTGCTAACGAGCGCTCCGTAATATCAAACGGAGACCAGCATGAGCGCCGACCTCGAAAGCCGCATCACCGCCGCGTGGGAAGACCGCGCCAATGTCACGCCGCAGAGCGCGGATGTGCGCGAGGCGGTCGAAGCGGCGCTGGGCATGCTCGACAGCGGTGAGGGCCGCGTGGCCGAGCCCGACGGCAAGGGCGGCTGGACGGTCAACCAGTGGCTCAAGAAGGCGGTGCTGCTGAGCTTCCGGCTCAACGACAACCGCGTGATGGATGGCGGCAGCGCCGGCCATCCGGCGTTCGACAAGGTGCCGAGCAAGTTTGCCGGCTGGGACGATGCGGCTTTCCGCGCAGCAGGCTTTCGCGTGGTGCCCGGTGCGGTCGCCCGCGAAGGCGCTTATATCGCGCCCGGCTGCGTGCTGATGCCGAGTTTCGTCAACATCGGCGCCTATGTCGGCAAGGGCACCATGGTCGATACCTGGGCCAGCATCGGCAGCTGCGCGCAGATCGGTGAGAACTGCCATATCTCCGCCGGCGCAGGCATTGGCGGCGTGCTCGAACCGATGCAGGCCAACCCGACGATCATCGGCGACAATTGCTTCATCGGCGCGCGCAGCGAAATCGTCGAAGGCGTGATCGTCGGCGAAGGCAGCGTCGTGGCGATGGGGGTTTTCATCACCCAGTCGACCAAGATCGTCTACCGCGACACCGGCGAGGTCATCCGCGGGCATATCCCGCCTTTCTCGGTCGTCGTGCCCGGCACCATGCCCGGCACGGATGGCGGCCCCGGCCTCGCCTGCGCGGTGATCGTCAAGACGGTGGACGCGCAGACCCGCGAAAAAACCGGAATCAACGAACTGTTGCGCGACTGAGCCGCCGGAACATTCGCCCCGACAAAGCGTAAATCTCCCAGATACACGCGGGATCGCGTAATTTTTCAGGGAGTAAAGCTCGATGCACAAGCAAGGCGAAGAAGTTCACGTCACCGACACCGAAGCAAGTGGCGGTTCGAAAGAGGGCGTGGTGCGCTGGGTACTGGCGGGCGGATTGCTGCTGGCAATCCTGTTGCTGTCGGTCACGTGGATCGTGCCTGCCCTGTCGACCGGCGATGTCGAGGAAGAGGGCACCGTCAGCGGCCAGATCTCGTCGATGGAAGGTGAAGGCGACGACACCGACAGCATCGTGACCGATCTTGGCGACGATCAGGTGACCACCCCCGGCGACCAGGTCACCACCGAAGACGGGCTCGAAGTCGTCGAGAATTGATCGCACGCCAGGGAGAGTTCGCATGAGCAATCCGAACAGCTACCAGACCGACCAGTATGTCGAATGGAACTGGGGTAACGGCAAGGGCAAGGGTCAGGTGAAGGAGCGTTTCGAACGCGAGGTCACCCGTACCCTGCAAGGAACCGAAGTCACCAAGGACGGCGACGAGGACAACCCCGCCTATCTCATCAAACAGGACGACGGCGACGAAGTGCTGAAACGCGGTTCCGAACTGTCGGCGCAAGACTGATGCCTGCACAATCCAAAGCTCAACAACGTGCCGCCGGAGCGGCGCTTTCCGCCAAGCGGGGCGACACCAAGGTGTCCGAACTGCAGGGCGCGTCGAAACAGATGTACGATTCGATGAGCGAAGACGAGCTCGAGGATTACGCATCCACCGATCTCGACGGCCTGCCCGAGCATGTCGACGACGACGATTGACCGTGACCGGTTCGGCCATTTCCTGAACGCGCAAGGCTGCGGCGTATGGGAACGCGCGCTTGATGAACTGCGCCGCGGCACGAAGACGGGTCACTGGATGTGGTTCGTCTTCCCGCAGATTGCCGGTCTCGGCTCGAGCGAGATGGCACGCGCCTTCGCGCTGGCAAACGCCAAGGAAGCCGCTGCCTATTTTGCGCACCCTGTGCTCGGCCACCGGCTGCTGGAGGCAAGCCAGGCCATGCTCGGCCACGCAGCGGCCATGTCCGCCGCGGAGATCCTTGGCCCGGTTGATACGCTCAAGTTCAGCAGCTCGATGACATTGTTCGAAGCCGCCGTATCGGGCGAGGACGCGCACGTCTTCGGTGCCGCGCTCGACCGGTTCTTCGATGGTAAGCAGGACGAGCTGACGCTCGCCAGGCTCTAGTTATGCCAGCCTGTCAGTCGGCCGCGTCGCGCGGCTCGCCGGCGCGGTATTCGAGCGGCGCCATGTCCGTCACGCTGGCAGCATAGGCTTCGGCCTCGCGCATGACGCGCATCATGTTGCGCGAAGCGATCTTCTCCAGATCTTCCTGCGAATAGCCGCGCTGCGCCAGTTCGGCGAACAGTGCGGGATAGCCGGTCACGTCCTCCATCCCGATCGGGCCGGTAGGCATGCCGTCGTAATCGCCGCCGATCCCGATATGGTCGATCCCCGCCACGTCGCGAATATGGGCGATATGATCGGCCAGATCGGAAATCGTCGACATCGGCTCGCGGTTCTCGGCATCCCATTTCGCCAGCTGCGCCTCGACCGTGTCGGGCAGTCCGGGATAGAGCGCCTCAAGCCGCGCTTCTTCCGCTGCACGCGAGGCCGAATGCTGGCGCAGGTCCTCGGTGATGAACCACGGCAGCGCCACCGCCATCACGATCCCGCCGTTCTCGGGAAGGCGGGCCAGCACGCTGTCGGGCACATTGCGCAGGTGACCGGTGATCGCCCGGGCGCCAGAATGGCTGAAGATGACCGGCGCCTGCGCGACATCGAGCGCGTCCATCATCGCTTCCTCGCTGACGTGGCTGAGGTCGACCAGCATTCCGATGCGGTTCATTTCGCGCACCACATCCATGCCGAAGGCGTTGAGCCCGCCATGCTGCGGCGCATCGGTGGCGCTGTCGGCCCAGCTCAGCGTCTTGCCATGGGTCAACGTCATGTAGCGCGCGCCCATGGCGTACATCTGCCGCAGAACAGCGAGGCTCGAGCCGATCGAATGGCCGCCTTCCATACCCATGAGCGAGGCGATCCGCCCGGCGCCCATCGCCTGTTCGACATCGTCGGCGGTAAGTGCGAGCTGCAGTGCGTCGGGATAGCGGGCGATCAGGCGCTTGGTGACGTCGATCTGTTCGACAGTGGCCTGCACTGCCTCGGCTTCGGGCAGGCTGGGGCTGACATAGACCGACCACCACTGCGCGCCCACCATGCCCTGCCGCAACCGGGCAAGGTCCGAATGCATGGCGCTGCGTTCGCTGGTCTGCGTATCGAGCGTGTCGCTGAAATCGAAGTCCCCGATGACATTGCCGAAGCGCGAGCGCAGCTGGATCGGCACGTCGTTGTGGCCGTCCCATACCGGCGCCGCCTCCAGTGCGGCAGCAGCGGTCCGTTCGGCCGCGCTCTGCGCGAGGACAGGTCCCGAAGTTGCGAGGGCAACAGCGGCAGCGGCGAGCAGGAAATGGCGCATGAACGAAAAACCCCTTGATGTATCGCCGCCCGTCCTAGCAAAGAGCAGCCCCATGGGAAGGGGCCATTCACGACCATGACGACCGCCAGCAACGCGCCCAGGCCGGCGCGGTTCGATCAACCGGCTATTCCGGAAATCCGCGAGGTGCGCGCATGATCCGCGGCGTGCTGCGCTGGGTGCTGGCGGCGTTTTATGCTGCGGCCGGGTATCTGCACCTCGTGCGCCCGGAGCCGTTCCTGTCGATCATGCCGTCTTGGGTGCCCTCGCCCGAAGCGGTGGTGCTGTGGACCGGGGTGGCCGAACTGCTGGGGGCAGCGGCGCTGGTGCAATGGGCGAGCCCGCGCCTGCGCCGTGCGGGGGCGATCGGCCTGGCCGCCTATGCGGTCTGCGTATTCCCCGCCAGTATCCACCATTTCGCGCTCGATATGGCGCGCGGCGATGGCGGGCTCGGCCTCGGCTATCACGTGCCGAGGATGTTCGCGCAGCCGCTGCTGGTGTGGCTGGCGCTGTGGGCCGGCGGCACAACGGACTGGCCGCTGCGCCGCCGGTGACCGCTTAGCTCATGTGCTTCGAGACGGCGCCCGTCATCTTGAACATGGAGATCTGTTCCTTGCCGATCACCGCGCCGAGCTTGTCGTCGGGGTTGATCATGCGGCGATCCTTGGAATCCTGCAGGTCGTTCGCCTTGATGTGATCCCACACCTTGGAAGTGACCTGCGCCCGCGTCATCGGGCCCTTGCCGACCACGTTCTCGAGTTGCGGCGACAGGTTCACCGGCTTCTGCAGTGCGTTGTTCTTGCCAGCCA
>Ga0070752_1000311_pt1 | contig 44094 bp, 56 predicted proteins | sample VirMetDEL_Aug_30_FD_77440 | JGI IMG/M metagenome (GOLD analysis project Ga0070752, IMG submission 77440) | Aqueous microbial communities from the Delaware River and Bay under freshwater to marine salinity gradient to study organic matter... | ecosystem: Environmental > Aquatic > Marine > Coastal...
CCAGCCTGTTGTGTCGATATTTTCCAAAGCCTGTTGTTCAAACTCAGGGTCAAAGCCGTAACGATACATGTTACTCGTTCTATCTCTTGATTCTTGGATTGTTTTTGACTTTTCATACTCTGCTCCACCCGCCATTATGTTTGTTGGTAGTCGTTGTTGAAATTTTTCATGAAACGGCTGAGACATATGTGCGTTTCTACTATCAGATTGAATGCCTATTTTGTTTTGAAGAATGGTATCGAGTAAATTTGTGTAGTAACCCCTTCGCCTATGTTCTTCAGGAGTATGTGCGTTTAACCCAACTATGGTGTTTGTTACGTCAGGGATTCTCCGAGTATCTTTGTCATGAAGATTATGTCCACTTACCTTTGCATACCTTTTACCTTCATCGTCTACTAATTCAAATCTACGGCCATCATTACCTGTGCTCAAAACTCGGACTTTTGTTGGCGCTCCTTCTGAGAGGCGCATACGTTTTTCGTAACCTTCCCTAAAATCTCTTTTTGCTTGGCCTTCAGGTATGAGTCTTGTAAACGTATGATTACGGTTATCAATTTTCATATCATCTCTGTTCCGTATAGCATCACGAAGATTACGATTAAGCGGTAGGTGCATTGGAAGTGTAGATTGTGGTGGTGCGTCTGTTCGATAGGATTTTGCAGGGCTTGTTTCTAATTGCTCCATAGCATCTTTGTCTCTATTTTCAATTTTTCTTTGAAGCCTCTCAAATTTACCCTTAATCCTGTCTTCTTCGCTTTCGCTACGAGTTTTCAAAAGTCGCCAAGCCATATCCATTGGCGCTGCTTTTCCAACTTCTGAACCACGACGAGCCATTTCAATGGCACGCTGTTCCTGTGCTTGCTTGCGTTGTTGGCTGTTTGCCAACGACTGCGATGCAAACTGCATCGCTTGATTCTTTTTCTTCTTTGGATTGAACCCACTGGCTTCTTGTGTTGGCTCAGGCGCTGATGGAGTTTCAGGCATCTCAGGCTCAGGCATTTCAGGCGCTGGTGCTGAAGGCATCGACTCAACAGCCTCACTTGCTGGGCTTGAGGCAAGTGGCCCTTCTTTTTTCCCAGTCATTAAATTCTTAGCGGCTGGGACAATTTTTTCTCCAATCTTGTTTCTAAGCGCCAAACGCTTTGTGTTAAGTTTAGCCCCTGCGCTAAGCACTTTACCACCCAGCGCCTTTGCTCCAGTCAATAATGGAGCAAAAAATTTTTCAATATCGTCGGGCGAATCCCACGGCACAAAGTCGTAGTTTTCACTCGGCATTAAGCGAAGCCACGCTCTCCATTAACAAAAGCATATCGCTTAAGAGGCGACATCAAAATTGATAACCTTTCTCCTCATTTGCAAGGGTATATGGCGTGGATATTCCAGTAAATGCTGAATAAGGGTCGGGATGAGGCATACGCTCTACCTGAGCGCCCGGTGCTGGCCCTGCTCCAAATTGCTCCCCCATTGGATTCGGAGCATTTTCTTGAACATCCATTGTTGTAGGCCCACCTAAAACCGTATTACCAGTTCTTCGATTGTAGGTTTGAGACTGTGGCCCTCTAAAACGGCTAAACAAACCTTGCGCTGGGTAGGTAGTGGTATGTTGCGTTGTTTCAGGAACTTGAGGGCGTTGTGCCATTGATGCTACGGCTGGGGGCATATTGTATTCAGTAGGTATTTTTTGGCTATAATCCATTCCGACTACATTTTTTCTTAACGAATCCCAAGCCTTCTTCATTGGGTGCTGTGGAGGCATAGCAGGTTGCGACATCTCGGTCATCTCAGCGCCTTCACCAACTGGGCCTTCGGGCTTTGGTGTTGGGGTAACGCCTCTTCGCTGGCTCATCATCTGTGTGAGTTTTTGATACATGTCTTCAGCCGCTTGGCGCATGGCTGGGTCAGGTGAGTTTTCGTTGTCCAAAACAAATTGACGCATTTGCTGGAGAGCAATGGCATCCTCAGCCTTGCCTTTTCGTAGCACTGAGTCTATGAGTAGGTCGAAACGGTGCTCATTTTTAAGAATAAAAAACGCATCGGAAAAGGCGGTCATCAGTCTTCCCACGGTGTTGCTTGATAAAAGAATAGCGGTTAGGGAGTGTATTGGTTGCGTGGAAGTTCTCTGAATTTATCAAGAAGTTCATCTACGTTGGGAAGTTCTTGCGGTGTAGGAAAATCAGTTTCTCCTACAGGGGGTAACCAATTAGTTGTACTGTTTGGATGTCTTATTTCACTTTGTAACGAGTTTAGCATGTTACGGTATCTTTGTGCATGTGCGTTGTTTCCAAACTCAAACAGACGTTTTTGTTCAGGCGGTGTGGTCAAGAAGTCAATAGCACGACCTGTTTGTTTGTATGCAGCATCGTCTCTGTCTATCGTTCCCATCATTTGCTCTCTTTGTCTTTTTGTTGGGGCGTGCTCTCCAAACGCTTCAGGGTCTGAAAACAATTTTTGTTCAGCGGCTTGCCACGGTGAAAATTGCTCTTGGTCATGGTAAAGTTGTCGAAACGAGTCTTTTTGCATTTGAGGCACTCTTTGGAATCCTTGATAGAGAAACGCTTGGTCTGCTGCTCTTTTTTCGGGGGCAGTTCCCCTGTAATCAGGTCTGTCACGATTTGGATAATGTGTGCCTGAAGTGCCTTGTATGGGCGCAGCCATGTGGTCTAACATTTGACCAAATTCAGGTAATCTTGATGTTGAACCAAGATATGGGTCAAATGTAACCATGTTACCCTTATCGTCATATCCTACGTTACCAAATTTTATGTCACCTATATCGAGCGTATGTGTTAATGGACTCCTTTCAAACACTCGCCTTAAATCATCTAAGTCTCCACGAAGATTTTTGTTTTGTCGTTTGTAATGTGATTGTAATGCTTGAGGCATCTCTTCTCCATGCTCTTCTTCAAAATTTTCTTTAGCATGTGAAATATGTTGTGCATAATTGTCAATCATGTCCGTCTTTGTTTTGTCTTGTCGAGTTGGAAAGAATCGAGGGCTTTTGTCAAAAGCCATAGGTTGTTCAGGAACAATGGGATAACCAAGCGATGCAAGTGCGTTAAAGATAGCGAGGTCTTTCTTGTTTTCGGCTCTACCCCAACCATGAGGATATTTTTCAACAGAGTCGTGACCAACAAGCGCAAATCTGTTTGCCCCACCAGTTTCAAAACCTTGATTTTCTTCACCCATTGGGTCTACGTCCTTGGCTCTATAGACAAATTTTCTACCATCCCAAACCAAAGGTCTGACATCATCATCGTATTTGTATGGCATCGAAGAGGGTGTATCTTCACTTTTTTGAACTGGGCTTGGGCCACCTTCTCTGAAGTCTCGGAACTGCTGTGGTGGAACATACGGTTTCAAATTTTTACTTTGTAAACCCTCAAGCATGTTTCGATATAGTCTGCCGTGTGACCCTGTGTCGTATTCAAACAACCGTCTTTGCTCATCAGGGACGTTGATGAAGTTCAAGAAGTCACCTGTTTCTTTGTATCGAGCGTCATCATTTGCTTGCAATCTTCTATTTTGCTCTCTTTGTCGGTTATATGAGTCTTGGCTGACCATATCTTCAGGGTAAAAATTAGGATTATGTATTGTTTCTTCAGCCTGTTTTTCCCACGGCTCAAATATGTCCGTGTCTCTATAGAGTTGAGTAAAGTTATCAAACTGCATTGGATTCATATGCTTTGCTCGGTAGAAGTCTCTGTATGCAGGGGCGTATTGTGATGCGGCTTCGTTGCCAATACCAATATCATTTATTGAGGTAGCGTCCCGAAGCATTCGACCTATACTTTGCATTCGTCGTGACCTACCATACATCGGGTCAAAGGTAACAAATTTTGATGGGTCATCAGGGTCACGACCTATGTTGTAATCGTGCAAATCAGTTATATCCAATGCACTTGGTAGGTAATCTTCAAACTCACCATGCATCGCTTGAACATCTCGACCACGTTTGTCTCGCAACTCGGTTAATTTTTCTCTTAATGCTTCTGATTGTTCTGCATTGATTGCTGGTGTCTCTTCATCACCCATGTATGTCCTGTGAGGTCGAGCAAGATACTCTAAGAGTGACGTGCGTGGCACTTTAGGAGAGAGGTTAAGACGACGTGCCGTTTCAGGGTCGTTTAACAGAGCCACATAAGCGTCTTTCATTGATGGTCGCATGTCCAAGTCGATTGTTTTTTGCTCTAATGGATATACTTCCCCTAAACCCCACTCTCTGTCATGTGCCATTGGGTATTCAGGCACGATAGGGTAACCAAGCGATGCAAGTGCGTGCGATATGGCTATGTCGGACTTAGGAGCAGCCCTACCACCCCTGCTCCTGTCTTGTGCAAATTTTATCGCTCTGTTGGGATAAACTTCTACATGACGATACGCACCGCTGTCTGTGCGAATTGGCTCGTCTCTCCCTTCTTTTAGAGGCACGTCTTCTGCTGGCATTAAATTCCGACGCATCCTCGATGCTTTTTCAGAAGAGGTTTCATCGTCAATAAAAGTGTCCATGCCCTGCAATTTTTGTTTTAGAGGCACGTCTTCTGCTGGCTCATCAGGCTTTCCATCATCTGTCGGAAAAGACCACAGAGAGGCATATTGAGCCAACTCATCTGAGGTTGGGGTTCTGTGGCTGTCTTGCCCGGACGCTTTTTGTCTAAAAGGAGTCTTTGCTTTCAACAGATTGTAAGCGATGTTAAAGGCTGACACATTTCATCACCTGTTTCGCAAGTGACTCCATGCTTTTTCGATTGGGATGCGGAACTCGTCAGCAAGCATTTCTATTTGGTCATCAGATAATGGCATGTCAGGGCGCACGTCATGCACAAACGGATTCTCTTGGCTCACAGGTCGTGGTGGTGCTGGAGCAACTGGTGCGCCGCCTCCCGCTTCTCGCCTACTCGGAGCATCAGCACCGGGAGGCATTTGAGCAGGGTTTGGAGGTAGGGTTCGACTCGTTGAAATTGGGCCGACATTCATAGGGCGATGAGGCATAGGTGTAGGCGGTGGTAGAGGGTAATGTCCCTTTGGCACTGGCACAGAAGGAGGGTCAAATCTCCGTGTCATTCGCATTGGGCCTCGTATCATTCCAAAAGGAAAACCAGTGTGAATATCTTTCTGACGCTCTAAGTTTGCGTGATGTCGCCGTCCTTTAGGCATGTTTGGGTCTTCTTGTTGTGAAGGCTGAATGGCTTTAGCGAATGCCGAACCATGAGGGTCAGGGGCATAACCGGGAACTGTTGGCTTGAATCTTGGCTCTCTATGATAGAAAATATCTTCAAGCGCTGCTGCCTGTTCTTCAGGAGTTGCATATCCCGCATCTAACTCATGAGGAAAGTAGTCATTCATTGTTAAATCAGACTGAGGGCGCTGGCTTGACTTCCATCCACCTTGTAGGAAACCTTCAGGTGGTTCTACTGGGTCAATGTATATGTGTGAATTTGGTGGTCTTCTTGGATTATGCATTCTTTGACCTTCAGGTTGGAATGTTCCACGACGCTGCATCATCCCTGCGATAGCGGGGTGAATAGTCTTTACATTATGACCATACGGGTCTACAACTTGCTGCGCTTGGTTGGCTTTAAGGACAGAGAATGCATAGCCAAAAGCGTCAGACATATCTCGTCCCATGCGTAACTAACCTATCAATTATGCGGTAATCAAAGGACAGCGCAGAGGTCAATTTTTTTGTTAAATTTTTTTTTGCTGGAGCGCTGTGCGTGGTCATAAGAAGCGTAACTAAGGGGCGTAACTACATCGCTCCGCCTAAGCCCTGCGTAACAAGGGGCGTAACAAGGCACTGCAAGCCATAGCCTCACGCTCCCACGCAAGGGGTTCGGCGTAACAAGCAACTCGCCTGTAGTGAGGAGCGCCACGCTCCAACGGAGCGTTGCGCTCCGAGCAGGGCTTGCCTCATGCTCATCAGCATGGCGCTCAGCGTGGTGCTCTATAGACCGTGGCACTGCTCAGCATATAGCAACGCAGTGTTGCTTTATACCATGCCTCTTGCTGATGCGGAGCGTTACGCTGTTCCATGCTTCAGCGCCATGCCGTAAGCCTTGCGCCCTTAACCCCACCCATACGGATGGCCTTTGCCATCCTCCTTCGCACGTTACCTTTGCTGCGTAACCAGCGGGACATTGATGTTGATATATAAAGGAATAGTATGTTCTCTCGCAAGGAGGAGAAAGTTATGCCAAACGCAAACCGAACTAACGTAGCCCAAACACAGAACGCCACATGGGAGTCCACAGCGACCCCCATGCTCAAGGAGGTGGGAACATTCTTGCAGTCACGCAAGCAATCGTTCATCACTGCCTTCAACCTCGATGCATCGCAAGGTGTGCCGATGACCGAACAACCGATGACCTACACACTCGCTGAGGTAACCACCTTCGCCGTCGATGTGCTTGAGTTGTGTGCTGACCGCACCGACTGCAAAGACATGGGTGAGCCATCGAAGATGGGTCGCAAGGCTCTCGGTAAGGCATTCGTTGCCACATCCGTCTACTCGAACAAGGAGAAGTTGATTGTGGTCAAGCAACTCAACGCCTTCCGTCGAACCCTCAAGTCTGCTCGCAAGGCTCAGCGTGTTGCGGAAGCCGTCGCAGGTGGCAAGCAGTGGTATGCTGACGGTGTGTTCGTCAAGGACACCACCGAACTCAAGCCGTTCCCAAGCCGACGCAAGGCAGTCAGCGCTTACCTTCGTACCAACGTCGATGAGAACTGGAGCACTCGTGCAAACAAGGGCGAACTCAAGGACATGGCACTCTCCCATGTTCGACAAGGCGCAACTGACGCACCAACTGCTCAGGACACCCGTGACGCTCAGGCAACCTCAACCCCTGCCCCAGTAGCCACTCAGTCCACCGTTTCCGCCAAGGTCACCAAGGCTGAGTTGGTCGAGCAAGCAGTTGCTCTCGGCATCGACAAGGCTTCCGCCAAGAAGATGAAGAAGGCAAAGTTGGCTTCCGTCATCGACGCACTCAGCGCCCTCTGAGTAGGCTTGCAGTAGCGCTGTAGTCGCAACCTCACACCTGATACGGTGTGAGTCGTCGCCCCTCACACGGTTCAGGCCGTGTGGGGGGCTTTTTTTTTGGCCTCCGAGCCTTGTTACGCACGCCAGCCCAGCGGCTCGCTTCGCTCGGAGACGGCTAAGCGCCGTCTTGCCCCCGCCTTCGGCGGGGGGATGCGATACCCCTCTCGTTCCATCCTATCCATACGGGTGGTAACATCAGTGACCTCTCATTCATTTTCAATACGTCTCGACTGCGAGAGAGGCACACTCCCTAAGCCTCCTGATATATACCTCGCACCTGCGATTCGGTTGCTGTGATACAGCCATGCTTTTCTTCACGCCCCTATAGTATACGCATAGAACGTATAGTTTGCATAGACATCTATCGCATAGACGTGAAGTAGTGGTGTTGTCTAAGTTGTCCGTTGTATTATTCAGACATTATACAAGACAATATCAGAATATATCTTAGTCTAAACAAGACACAAGACAAGTCGGACAAGTCAGACTCCTTGCGTATGCCTTTGGTCATTATCCTCAAATCCTTTAATACTGGCACGCAGTAGCACGTTCATGGTAGAAGAAGCACCAACACTTGAAGATGAATGGGTCGCAAACGTGGCATGGATAACAGACCTCACAGAGCATGACTTGATTGACAGCCAAGACGTAGGTGATGCTTTGCATAGGCTTGAGCAGTTCGTGATTGATAGCAAGGAAGAGTATCTCACGCATCCCTTTGAGCATGTCACCGATGACATCATCACTGCTCTGTCATGGGCGCTCAAGATAAGGGACAGAGACTTTGCGCCTGTTGCACCATGTCTCAGCGACCTAACTCAAGAAGAGTATGATGCACTTGAGTGGACAGCACCACCACCACCAGTAAGCAACGGCTGTAAGTTCTGTAACCTTGAGTAAGTCTTGACTTACATACAGTACGCAAGCGCTGTAGTTCTGAGACAAATCAATAGACTGAGATTGGTTGATATATAAAGCAACACTTCCCAGTCCTTTCATGGAAACCGATGCCATGATAACCGAACCGACTGATAACGATGGAAACCCTCTGATGTGTTGCCTCACCTGTGGTGAGCCATACTCTGCTACTGGATTCATCGACGTGATTGACACTGAGACAATGACTCCCCAAGTGGTATGTCACATGTCATGCTTTGATGCTGAAGCCGACATGATTCTCATACCTGCTTATGCCTTTGACATTGATGGAGAACCTGACATTCCTGAGTGGGCATTCACACAGCCTGACCCTGAGCCAGTCTCTGTTGATGACTTTGCACCAGTGGTTCAGATACGAGCCGAGTGGGATTCAGTGACTGACGTTCTCATGTATGAGGATTCGATTGGCGACCACCACTTGGATGACAGAGGTGACTACTGATGGAGTTCGTCTACATAGTCATGTCCTATCCTGCTGACTCGTGCTATCCTTACTCTCGCCATATCTCAGACATAGCACCGACCAACATCTACGCCATCTACATGAGCATGGCTGAGGCTGTGGCTACCGTCGCTGAAATCTACAAGAACGGATGGATGGGTGTGAAGAAGGACACTGAAGTCGGCATTGTCAAGCGCAAGATAGACAAGCGCAGGGAGTTCGGTAAGGACGCAAGCAACTGAGGGTTGATATATAAAGGAACATAGTAGACAAAGGTGATTACAATGGTAAAGCAAAGCAAGAAATTAGTAACGACAGCAGTGATGAGCGAACTCATCCGACAGTTCAACGCAGTCCATGTGGATGGTGAGTTGGATAACATTGGCCCGAATGCAGGTGACGCTCCATTCTTCAAACGGATGTCGTGGTTCTTAGCCAACGACAAGGACATACCTGAGACTTTGTATCAAGAAGCATCGGAGCGCTTCTACAAATACAGTCAAACACAAATCCCTCAACTCATGAAGATGTGTGGCATCCCTCCTCATGTTGATGTTCAGTCCTTCCTCAAGGACATGAGCGAGACTGGTGTGAAAGCGAAAGCCAAGTCAGCATACCAACAGAAGTTGGGCGCTCGTCTCCGTAAGTTCTTCAAGGACTCAGGCGAGAAGCCATCCAACCTTGCCAACGCTTTGACCTTCGATGAAGAGGTCATGAACATGGTCATGGAATACAAGTTGCAGTTCGCTGAGCCTGACATCTCTGTGCGAGAAGAACTCCAACAGTTGTATGAGGAGACACTCGCTTCCTACATTGTCACTGAGCAACAACAGCGTACATACATGACTGTCAAGGCTGAGGTCTACGAAGATGTGTGGTATGGTAAGAACGACAGACAGCGACGGTGGCCGAAGAAGTCTCGCCGTGTCTCTCTTCGATTCCCTCGTAACAACGCATGCAAGGATGACCTTAAAGCAACACTGGGCTTCCCTGCATTCAAGTGGACTGGTGAGTTTTGGTCACTCGGTTTCACTGCTGACCTCATCAACAAGGCTGTGCCTATCTTTGAGAAGCATGGATTCTATGCTGACCAACTCAAGGCACTCGCTGTCACTGCACCAACTCCTGATACAACCAAGCCTGAGACAGACAGCAACGTCAGTGCAACCATTCAGGCTGATGTTCTTGTGCTCAAGTGGCCGTGGATTCAGGACACTGACCTGCGAACCAAAGTCATGAGCATTGTCAAAGGAGTCATGGGTCGCAAGTGGGATGCAGCAAACAAGGCGTGGCGAGTTCCACTATCTCAAGGAGCATTCCTCAAGGGTAGACTCGATGGTATCTACCAACCACTTGCTGATGCCATCGCTTCTGTCAATGGTATGAACGAAGTCATCGAGTCTCAGGCTGAGCGTATTGCTTTGTCCAGTGCCTCGACTCTTCATGACGAGGACAAGATTGAGGAGATGCGCTCTCGCTTAGCAGAGCAGTTCCCTGAAGGACGTGAACTCTATCCGTTCCAGTATGTCGGTGTTCGATTCGTTGAACTCGCTGGTGGTCGTGCTTTGATTGGTGATGACATGGGTGTGGGTAAGACCATCCAAGCACTTGCCTACTCAGCCCTCCACCCTGAGAACCATCCAGTCCTTGTCGTTGCACCTGCGAATGTCAAGTATAACTGGGTCAAGGAATACAAGACATGGCTACCCAACCTCACTGTCGAGGCTGTCAAGAATGGCAAGTCTCCTATCCCTGAGACTGATGTGGTTGTCATCAACTATGACCTCATGAAGAAGCAACAACTTGCACTGGAGGAGCGTGGCTTCAACATCGTCATCTTCGATGAGTCACACTACCTCAAGAACAGCAAGGCTCAGCGCACTCAAGCCAGCCTTGAGGTTGCCAACGGTAGCAAGAACGTAGTCTGTTTGTCAGGCACTGCTATCACCAACAGACCGATTGAGTTCTTCACTACACTCAACCTCCTTCGACCAGTTGAGTTCGGTAACTTCTTCACCTTTGCTAAGCGTTACTGTGATGCTCAGCACAACGGATGGGGTTGGGACTTCAAGGGTTCATCCAACGAGGCTGAGTTGCATGAGCGAACCAAGACCTTCACCATCCGTCGTCTCAAGAAGGAAGTCATGGAGGAGTTGCCTGACAAGATTCGTCAGGTTGTTGATGTCGTGCCTACACCAAAGGAGATGAAGGCTTACAAGAATGCTCAGGCTTCATGGTTGAATGAGTATGCTATGCACAAGGCGAGCAACTCTATCCCTGCTGGCTTTGTCTTGAACATGCTCACTGAACTTCGTCACCACTGTGGTGTTCTCAAGGTCAGCGCTACTGCGAACTGGGTTCGTGACTACCGTGAGGTTACTGGCAAACCAACCATTGTCTTTGCTCACCACCGTGATGTTGTCGATGCTCTTGTTGATGAACTCAAGGATGACTTCACACTCGGACTCATCACTGGTGATGTCTCAGCAGAGAAGAGACAAGAGCGAGTCGATGCTTTCCAACGTGGTGACATTGATGTCATGATATGCTCAACCGTAGCGGCGAAGGAAGGTCTGACCTTGACTCGTGCTGACACTGTGGCTTTCATTGAACGTGAGTGGTCACCTGCATGGGAGGAGCAAGCCGAAGACCGTGTGAATCGTATCGGTCAAGACGCTGAGACTGTTCACGCTGTCTACCTCTCAGTCAAGGGAACGATTGATGAGAAGTTCAATGCTGTTGTCGAGGAGAAGCGTGCTGTCATCCAGTCCATCCTCGATGGTGGAGATGCAGTGGAGCGAAAAGGTATTGCTAAGGCTCTCCTTCAATCAATGGTAGATGCGGGAGACATCCCAGCAGAGATGCTCCGTGACTTGGGGGTGAAGGCTTGATGCATTACTTTGGTGCTTGCCCTGAATGTGACATGCCTTGTTCTTATACTCTCAAGGATAATACTTGGGTGTGCAACTGTGACTGCGAGGAGGTGAAGGCTTGAGATTCATGATGAACTTGTGCCACCAACGAGACTGTTCCAATCTCACACGACCCGGCTTCAGGCGTTGTGCTGAGTGCATGAAAGGTAACACACCTCAAGCGAAGAAGAAACAAGAGGAAGAATGAAGTTGATATATAAAGCAACACTAACAATAGGAGACGATACAATGAGAGAGATAAGTAGACTGGCAAGCATAGCACTGATGAATCGTAGAAAGTTCAAGCGAAGCAACACAGAGGTAGAGGTTCACTTCGATGGTGCGGCAACCATGAGGTTGTTCGGTAACATCATCGCCGCACACAGCAAGGATGGTGTGCTATCCATTGGGGATGGCGACCATCAGACTGTCACAACCAAAGACAGACTCAACGCACTACCCCATGTAAGTATTTACCAACGCAACTACCAATGGTATCTCAATGGTGAGAAGTGGGATGGTGGATGGACTGTTGTTTTCACCCCTTTCGGAAAGAGAACAACACCTGAAGATGACATGGAGGAATCAGAATGATTGGAGACAACACATGGGGAGCAGACGAAGAGAAGATTATCGCAAGTGTCAAGGCACACTATGATTGGTATAATGAGAACTGCGATGCTATCGTGAAGGCTGACCAACAGAGAACACAAGACCTACATGATGCTGGCTTTAAGAACCCTGAACATTCTCAACTCATGTCCATCGTTGATGACATCACGAAGGCACAGCAAATACTGGAACGCTATCAGGAGTTGGGTGAGGACAAGGAAGGGAATGTAAGTGGACACTTACGTCTCGGAGTCTTCACCTACCTCAACAACTTCCGTGTCAGAGTTGGTCATCGACTGGGCATGAAAGAAGTATTCAATGTGAGGAAGTGGTAACATGAGTAACAAGATGAAAGGAATGGCGTTTGCTCTAAGGGCTGAACGGAAGAAGACAAAGATGTTAGAAGAAGAAGTCGAGCGACTGCGTAAGGAACTCACGGAACTCAAGGGGATGATTGAATGAGTTACAGAATCACAGTCGGACAGAACCAGTGGCTCATCACTGAGTATGTTGGTGCTCGTGGTGGGACTACTATGTATCAAGTAACTGAATCCCACAGGCTACCACAAATCAAGGTAGGTGACATGATACATTTCACTCGTAAAGGAATGTTCATCGCTTACTCAAACGCCGATGCACTAAGACCAACGTATCGTCTACCATCTCACTCTCAGATGGAAGGTTGGTACTACGAAGAGGAGTAACTGCTTAGAGGTCTATAGTATTTGACGAGTTGATATATAAAGCAACATTAGAATGGTGATGACATGATGGAATACCCTGATGGAACGATGAGGCTTGTCCTCCTAAGAATAACACAAGAGAGAAGTGACAAGGTGCGTAAGCAACGTGACCCTCGATACCAACACATACCTGACTACGGTGGTGGTGGCTTCGACGTGATATGGAAACCACACACAGTAGAGCAAACAGTCTTTGACAATTTCGTGGATGCAAGGTCATTCCTTTACACATGGATTGACAAGATGATTCAGGTGGCTGGTCAGCGTATCAAGATAAAGTGGACTCATCACTTAGACAGAGTGAAAGATGACTGGACACTACACCCTGACCGAGTGATGCCTACAGCCACAGTCGAATGGAGACACAAGACCACAGACACTACACCATACAAGCGCTATGTCATTGATGATATGTGCGTTGATGTAATCCCATACTACCCTGCACAGAAAGAGGAGAATGAAAACCAACCAACTGAATGATGTTGATATATAAAGCAACAGTAGAATACAAAAACACAAACCAAGAGGAATGATACCATGACACAAACCATGAAGATAGAAGAACTGAATGATACGGAGCGCATCAAAGCGATAAAGTCACAGAAGGCGAAAGCCCTGTTCACTCATCGCTCAGCCCATGAGCAGTATGCTGTTCCCAAAGACTGGCAACCACTTAGCATGATTGTCATTCACCTGACCGACACACCACTTCACTTGACATCAGCAGGTGAACACATTGGCTACCCATGTTTCTTGAGGACTTGCCCTGAGACTCCTCGGCATGGTGTCATTGAATCTGTTCGTTGTAACGATGAAGAGTCACTCGTCTCTGACTTCAAGCGCCTCGCTCAAATCATGAAGGAGGCTGACCCTAATGGCTGTATGCTTCTCATGCCATTCATTGATGCATCATGCTCCTCAGTCATGGCTCTGTCCCACCCTCAAGTGGATGACAAAGGTGTGACCATCATGACCACCGACCCTGAGACTGGGCTTGACACACCAGTTATGTTTCAAGGCTACAACATCATGGGTGTTGGTCACGATGGTGTCACTGCTGGTCACGGCTTCAACCTTGCATTCCCTCTCCGTGTTGAGGAGTATGCTAAGGACAACATGATTCTCAACTCACTCTCTTACTCTCCTACTCGTCACGAGTTGGAGTTCGTATTCAGGAACAACAGTGACAATCGTGACCGTGGTGTTATGAATCTACCTCTCATATCACACAACCTCACACAGATTCGTGGTGCTCCTTCCCACACTCCTGTCTTCCCTCCACCTGAAGGTGTCGATACCATTGGTATGATTGCCGATGGCGAGGTTGTCATTCAGGACTTCATTGTCATGAGTGGTCTTGAGGAAGTGGCTTGGCTTGAAGAGAACATCACGCCTGAGAAACTACCCGATGGCTTCATGGTCGTTGAACCTACTGGTTCTCGTCTCTCTCACATCTATGCTCACTGTCGTGGTGTTGGTGTTGCTTATGCAATCACCCCTGCTGATACCATCAACAAGGGTGACCGTTGGGTCGAGGCCGCACCCGGCTGGGTTGTCCTTGACAATGACAACAAGTTTGAGCCTAAGCCTTACCGACCTGATGCCTACCTTGCTGACTTCTCTCGTGGCCTCAAGGATGGCAACCTTTACTGGCGCAAGCAACAAGGTTGGTTCTCCACCTTCTTCCACCAGTGGGTCAGTCTCCCATACAGCAAGCCACAAGATGTTGCATACCTTGCTGGTATGTTCTGTGCTTGGCTACCTAAAGCCATGCTTGCTCTTGGTCTTGGTGAGATGCGCCACGCTCGTAGCCTCAAGAAGAATGCCAATGCTGAACTGTTTGCTACCATGACTGCTTGCATTGGCAGTGATGTGTGGAAGAAAATCACCAACACTCCTCACCTCGACTCCACTCGTGGACACTACTACGCCGCTGTCGGACACATCGAAGTAGACTGGGGTGACTGTGCGAAGATGCTCCGCTTCTTGAACAAGCACTATCGCAAAGGGTGGTCGTCATCATACGGTGGCCCGAAGTGGGGTGACTCTATGTTGCAGGGCGCTGAGGTATGTGACACCCTACAAGCATTCACTGCTGAGCCTAATGCTGAAACACTGGGCGCACTCATCACTAAGGTGAACATGGCTGAGAATGCAGTTCACAACAATGGTTCTCTGTTCAACAAGTGGTTGAGCAAGTATGCCTTCGATGCTGGCACTGCTGGCTTCAACCCACGTCGAGACATGGACAGCATGGCCTCCGTCTTTGAGATGGCTCGTGAGTTCCTCGATGATGGTCTTGCTAATGTTCGTGCTGGCTTTGAGTCAGCCTCTCCTCCTGAGAATACATGGGGTGACATCCTCGACTACGTTGAGAAGAAGACTCCAGCCTATTGGCGTAAGACTCCGATGGCTTCAAGCAAGAATGTCCATGATGCTCTACGCAAAGTGATGGAGATACTACCAGTCGGTTGGCGACATGGTGACAAGGGTAGCCACAACAATCCGATGAACAAGGACTTCATCATGTGTGGTGTATCGACTTGCTCTGTTTGTGCTACTCACTTGCAGTGGGCCGCCAACAACCCTGCTGAGATTCCACAGTCACAACTCGTCGAACTCAAGACACTGTTCGATGAGCACAGCGCTTCTCTCATGATTGCTCCTCCACCTGTTGATGTGTGGCTCGTTGGTTCTCAAGGTGAGACTCGGACAAGTGTGAAGGAACAGATTCTTTCCATCAAAGCGAAAGAGTTCTTCCCTACAGCAAAGGAGTTCGTTACCTTGTATGAGGCCATCGACCCTACTGACCCTGACACTCCTGAGATGATGTTGATTCTCAACAAGTATCTCGCTAAGCAAGGTGATGGCCTTGAGGACTTCCTCACTGCTATGACTGGAGAAACAGAAACAAAGGATGTGAAAGAATGAATAATTGGATGCAAGGATATGGAAATAAAGTAGGATGCCACACTGGTAACCCAGTAGTGTTTGAGATTGATGGTGTAGCGATACACGCTGGCGGTCACAGTCGTGACGGTGGGTGGCATCGTATGTCACCACTACCTGACCTCGCCATTGGCCCAGCGCAAGTGATGGACAATCCTCGTGCTACGGTTGTGCCTGATGGTTGGACGTGTCAAGGTTACATCGGTGGTGAGACTCCACAGATTATCAGCATCGACTGGCCTGACTTCAGCATACCTCAAGATGTTCACCGTGAGTTTTGGTTGGCACTCGTTGCTGACATCAAGCGACTGGGTATCAAGACTGTATCGACACAGTGCGTTGGTGGTCATGGTCGGACTGGTGTGCAGTTGTGTATTCTCGGCTACCTCATGGGTGACCCTACTTGTCTCAAGCAACCTGATGCTTCTTCACTCATTGAGCATGTGCGTGACATCTACTGTCACCATGCTGTCGAGGGTAAGTCCCAACAGACCTACGTTGCTGAGGTTCTACAGATACCTGAAGGCAAGCCACTCTTCGCTTCGTTCAAGAAGAAGAAGAGCAACTTCTCGTTCACTGATACATCTGACTTCCCCATGAAGAATGGTAAGAAGAAGGACAAGGACATGCCGAAGTCTACCTACTGGGTTGAGGATGAAGATGACTACGACGATGGTGATGGCTTCCCGACCACATGGCAACTGTATTCCTGTGGCATCTGTGGTACACCTGAGTGGGTGCATGTTGATGACCCAGTGCCTGAGCAGTGTAAGGAATGCGGAGCACCTGAGATGATGCTATCCACTGATGCACTGTATGATATGTCAGGTATCTGTCCTAAGTGTGACAACACTGTGTCTCACTTTGGCATGCATGATGACGGACACTGCATTGTCTGTGCGGCTGAAGAGGCTGGCATCAAGACTCGTGATGGTATGGTTCAGTGCAAGAAGTCGAAGAAGTTCTACTTGCCTGAGTTCATGAACGTCGAGACATGGATGTCTCATGATGCTGAGCGCAGTGCTCGTATCAAGAAAGAGGAACAGACCAAGCGAGCCAAAGACAAGAAGGACAAGAAGGGCAAGGGCAAGAACTACCCTGCGAAGAAAAAGAAACAACTCAACAATAAGGAATTGAAGCGCAAGCAAGAGGAGGCTCGCCTGCGAATCTCACAGAAGAGTCTTGATGACTACTTAAATGAGCGTGGGCCTGACTTCAATGGGCTGGGAGACTTCATTTGATTGTTGATATATAAAGGAACATTAGAAGGTGATAACATGACAAACGATTTTGGACAACCGAGACTACAAGTAAGAACGCAATTTGATACCAACCGCATCCACATTCAAGGTGTGGGTGAACCTACGGTGAACCGTAAGTATGGTATCGCACTGGAACTACGAGCACCACCTGAACTGACAGAGTGGCTAAGTGAACAAGAACCTACACTGGCAAGCCCAGCGAGTGGGTCAGTTCTCTATGCACCACTGGAAGTCATCTCGTATGTGGAGCATGAAGGCACAGTGCAACTCCTCATCAAAGGCACAGAGTTGAACCACCCAAGTGGGGCTATGCTCGATGTCAAGGATGACTCAACAGCAGTGGACACACTCATCACATTCGTGAAGAACACAACATCAGGTCTTGTGATTGAGAGTGGCGATGTCTACTCAACTGGCGAAGAGGAGGAATGAAGATGCCCCACGTTAATCAAATCACAGACGTAGATTGGGATAGCATGAATAATGAAGAAGTCTACTTCACTGTCACGAGCGATGATGGAACTGTAGGCAAGGTGCAACTCAACATGAGAAGCATCATCAATGACTACAATCATTACATTGTATGGAGGGATTGAGTATGGTATGTATGGCAACACTGGATGAGATTGCATACAACCATCACTGGCATGGCGCTGGGCCAATCACTCGTGAGACTTTGAAGGAGCACTACCCTGAGATTCTCAATGACTTATACGACGGAGCAGTTGTAGAACAAGTCCTGAACGTCATTGAGATGTGGAACGACACACTCATAGACTTGAGGAAGATACTCAGAGGTGACTGAACATGACATGGAGTTACGATAGCATGACAAGACTCGCTACCTTTGTAGCATCAGGTGTAGAAGAGTATGACCGTCAATCAGTAGAGATGATGGTTGAAACCTGTGGTTGGCAAACGGCTTTTCACTTCTATGTTCAATACGAAAAGAGATACCATGCCGACTGCTCACAGCAACGTGAATGGATTGTTGAAATAGGAAACAGAGAGGAGGAGTGAACATGACGAAGCCACAGATTTACACAGACATGAGAGGGCAACTTATGTTCAGCCTATCGAAGATTGTATTCAAGAGTGGTGGGGGTAAGACAAGCAAAGCCCTTCCATCTATCCAAGAGGACATCGGTGACAAAGGTTTCTTGCTTCCGTTGCCTGAGTCAGTAAGTGATTACTTAGCGCTACGCAAGAAAGCACTATCCGATTCTTCGTGTCGAGCACAAGACACTGCCAGCACACACCTGACATGGATGACATACCATCAACACTTAGCATCACACTGCAACATCGTTGATGGTGTGGCATGGGAGATGTTGTATCAAGAACTGGCAAAGACATTCAACGTATCTATTGACGCACTCAACTGTATGGAGATGGGGATTAACGCTGACCCAGCACAGACGTTCCTACACATCAGAGGATTCAAGCCAATGCTCACTGCTTCAACAAAGACAACACCTGAGTATGTTGCTTATGCTAATGCACATGCGGAAGAACATGAATGGGATTTGTCACAACTCTTCCCACCAGCGTTAGCGCTATCCTTTGATGAGATGAATCAGTTCGATGAAATCGTCAAGGAGATGCTGACGGACTTAGGCGTAGAAGGAGAAGTCCCATCGTTCCTCGATGTGATGATGGGCGCTGACGTAGGAGATGACGTGTCCCTCGCATGAGACGATGATAGTCACTAAAGGAGAGTGAATGAACATGAGCGAAAGCAAGAACAAAAGAATCGAACACTTAGCGAACAAGGTCGAAAACCTTCAACGTATTATCCATAACGTGAAAGAGCGTTACGAGTTCAGGTCATGCCAACTGTGTGATGACCTGTATGATACACATGAATACTCCCGTTGCCCTGAATGTCCATGCTGTAGTGCATGTGAACAGGCAGTCGAGCAACTGTATGACAATGGAAACGGAGATGAGTGGTGCGGAGAATGCATCGGACATCGCCATGACATGGACGACCTCATGCGAGACTACAGAGACAGTCGGTGATTGGAGATAGTTGATATATAAAGCAACAGTAAAGAAAAGAAACACAAGGAGAATGATGAATATGACAAACGATGATGTAAGCATAATTGGACGTAGCGGTATTCCTACCCCTACTGAATATACGAATGAACAACTGGTGAGCAAATTTGCCTACAGTTACAACAGTGACCACTATGGATGGGGCAACGACAGGCTCTACTATGAGGGTAAAGACGACCCTGAAGATGTGAACAGCGTGTTTTTGGGCTACAAGCACAACAACACTGGTGTTATCCTCATGCTACAGAACTACCGTCGAGCAAGCAACGGTGTCAAAACCGTATACAAACTCGATGGCACAAAGACTGTGAGCACTACTTTCAAGGATGACAGCAAGAGCAATTACTTGCACTACTTGACGAATGCTATGGATGCAATTGATTCAAAGCGTAAGAACTGGGATGTAGTTCTATGCTCAGTCAAGCCTTCAGTAGCACCTGTCTTCAACCGATTACACCTTTGGACAAGCAGTGAATACATGCCTGACACTGATTTGAGCATGGTATTCCAAGCCGACAAAGTGATTCAGAAGGGATGCAAGACCATCCCTAAAGTTCAGATTCCAGTCACAACAGTGACATTGGAGAAAACAAACAAGATTGAGGAGTTGATAGTATGAGTGGAGAATGGAAAGGATGGCAAACGTGGAACACATATCTGCAAGCAGGTATCGTGGAGAACAGTGTAGACTTCAGCGAGGAAGCGATTATCGTAGACCACGCTGTTGGTCGAACAAAGAATGCAATTGGCAAGTGCTGGCCTATGGATGCGGCAGTTGCTTACACACTGATGAAGGCTGGCCCTGATGCCAGTCTGACATGGAGCGAGATGGTGAATACCCACACTCGTGCGGCTTCTGTCATGATGACAGGTAAAGTTGGGTTTGGCGAAGTGCCTACACCAAAGGTCGCTTCATGTGGTCATGATGAGGTCATGGGTTACAACCACACTCTCGCCGCCCCTCTTACTGTTGATGGGGAATTTTACATCAATACCAACTGGGGTTCAGGTTTGCTCGGTGATTGGCTTAATGACAACAAAGACAAACTCACTGAGTTGGGTCATGATGTCGATGCACTTCATCAGAAGTATGCAGTGATTCGTGCATCGGAGCAACTCGACATACGACATCATCGTCTCATGGAAGACTCGTTCTTCGATGAACTCGTTGATGCCTACCAAGACTTCTTTGGTGGTATCGTTATCAAACCTGATTGGAACAACTCAAGCATCATCAAGAACACCAGTCGAACATACGGTGAGTGTGCATGGGCCGATGAAGACAAGCAGTGCCGACATCACGACAGACCGACCACTCGGATTTGGTCTATGATTCGTAACGGTGAGGGCGAGGGTGACTTCGTGACTGCTTGGCGACGTGGCCCATGTCAAAGTGGTTGGAACTACAACCAGTGGAATATAAGTGTCCATCATATGGTTGCCAACAACGTGGTTGCATGGGATGAGATGCGCCGTGGTTTGTCTCAGGCTGTGCCTGAATCACAAGTCATTGCTGACATTCGTGAGTCGTTGGCTCGTATGCTCAAGCGTAACGACAACATTGTCTCTAAGGCTGGTCGTGGTAAGAACTCCAAGCACCGATGGTCTGACTGGGGCTGGCTCGCTGAGATGAGTGCCTATGTCAAGAACACCAGCAGTAAGAACCGTAAGGAAGGCGACGTTGAGAACGGCTGGAAATACTGCAAGGTTCGTTCTCGTCGCTCCTACGGTCACGAGATTGCTGACTTCGTTTGGAAGCCTGTTGATGAAATCAAAGACTTCCTTGTTGGTCGTCAAGAGCCTAATGATTGGGGTGCGAGTTCCATCATGAGTAACCTCCGCTTCTCTACCAAGCAACAGTGTATCGACTTCATGAGTGCTGTTGCTCAGGCTCACATTGACAACGGCGGTCACTACAAGGCTCGGACACATCAAGGTCTTGACAAGAACGATGACGGTAAATGGTCTATCCGTTCCAGCGTCATTGAGATTACCATGCATGGTCGTGTAGACCCTGAAGACTATCTCAGTCCTCAAGAGGTCATCAACATGTGGCGACACGCTTCAAGGACTGTTCTCGATGAGCACAGAGCCAACTTTGAGCGAGCGCCACCTTACTCAGTCTCACAAGCCCCACCTGAAAATGAGGCGAGCGACTGATGGAAGACAAGAACAAATACAAACATGCTCAGTTGAAACCCTCAGCCATCACTCCTGATGGTATGTGGATATTACCCGATGGTCACAAGTGTGACCTCCGACATGTTCAATTACAACTCCCTGATGGGAGAGGTGAGGAGTGGGTCTTAGGTGTCATACTGTCAAGCGAAGGGATATACGAAGTGTGTCCTGAATGCGGTCATGACCTCAAGCAAGGCATGGTTCTCATCATGGAGAGCCACCACTACTTGGTCGTGCGATGCTGTGACAAACTCCTCCTCTATGAGAATCAGAAGATTAACCTGAACATATGGACGTGATAACATGACAGAAGAATACGAACCTGAACTGAAAGTATGGGCGCTTGAACACTTCAATCAAATGGCTGAGAAAGCAGTGTGGCGACCTGAAGGAACTGGGTGTCGCTATCGCAAGATAGACGAGACAACACTGCAACTTGAGCATAGGGTAGACCATCCTGACTCAGAGGCACACCATGAGCGTATTACTGGGCTGTTTGCATCGGTGAACATCGACATGATTGACGACAATCCTTTGGTCACCAATGTTGCTTTATCAGCAGAAGAAGCATTCAGGCAAGAGATGCAAGAGCGACAAGCGGTTGCGGCCTCGTGGACAACTCCTGAAGGCACACCACTATCCGAACTTCCACTTGAAGATGCATACCCAAAGTATCTCGGTGACAGAGAAGTGTTGCTTGATAACGGAGACACACATACAGTCGAAGACTGGGGTGTTGTTGTTCCTTACGTTCACAACAAGTTCGTAGAAACCATCACGATGAATCCTGATGACTACAACCTACTCGCTGGCGATGCCTTGTTCATGCGTTACCGCATACTACACGAGAACTCCGACCACTACATGGTAGCCATGACTCGACAACAGATGTTTGAAATGGCTGAGGCATTCGGTAGTCATAGTGGAATACTTGTAGGCTCTACTTGTCCTATCACTGGTGACAAAGTGCCTCCGTGGATGTGGGGAACTTGTTGCATGAAGGTTGAGGCAGAGGAGGATGAGGAAGAATGATTGGTAGTGTATGGATTAACAAACATGTAGGTCATCGTGCTCGCATCATAGCAGAACCTCTCGTTGGTGTCTTTGAACTGGAGTATTTGGACGATACTGTCGGAGTCCAAAGATGGTCAGCGAGGGATTTACACAAGCATTGGGTTCGTGCCGACATGGTTCTTGAGGAGGAGTAGACATGACTGAGAAGACTGTATGGCAATCGAGTAGCCTTGAGGCGAAGTGGAAGGATGGTCGAGGAGATGTCAGGCTTGCACATGTTAGTTTCTATGGCAAGGATTGGATTGACTTGCGTATACTTCGTGATGGTAAACAACACACAAGACATGGAGTTCGCTTGTCTATAGAACAGGCAACTGAGATGCTACCACGTCTCATAGAAGCCATCGAAAGTGCGAAGGCTGACGAAGAACAGAAGGAGAGAAAAGACGACTCTTGATGTTGATATATAAAGGAATAGTATACTACTCTCTATGGAAAGAGCAGGGAGTGTTAGCCATGTCGAGTTTGAGGTCATCAGTTGGCTTCGTGACAACATCGACATCAGAGAATTAGAACAAGCGATGGTCAATGATGAAGTGACAAAGAAGCGTTGGACTACTGGTGTAGCCAATGTTTGTGCTTTACTGGACAACATGTGCAGTAGACGAACACACAAGTTACCAAAGACACACACAGAATACAAGGAGAAATCAAAATGAACATATTCATCTTACACTTTCAAGCGGTCATAGCGGCCATGATGTATTGCGACAAGCACGTTCCCAAGATGTGCGTCGAACTACTCCAACAGATGGGTAGTGCTGTCATTCGTCATGGTGCTACACCTGAGCAAATGCCACTGACAAAGAAGGGAACACCACTCAAGGGTGGTTACCATCGTCACCCATGCACTGTATGGTGTGGTGATTCACGAGCCAACTTTGAGTGGGCTTCTCGTCATGCTATCGCACTGTGCGAAGAATACACTCGACGCTTTGGTAAGACTCACTTCTGTGAGAAGGGCATTCGCCACTTGGCTGAGATGTCTCACATGATTCCCGAAGGTGAACTCACACCATTCGCTCAGGCCATGCCTGATGAATACAAGCATGAGAATGCAGTCACTGCTTATCGAGCATACTACCACAGCAAGCGATTCTCCAATGGCCCTCCACGATGGGACAGGTCACCTACTGGTGCTCCTAAGTGGTGGGTCGAACCTACACTGGAGGTGACAGCGTGAATAGGATTAACCAAGTGTGGCGTGAAATTCATCGCTCTCCTACGAGGTTAGGCCATCGTCTTTGGGAGTGTAGATACTGCACAGCATTGAAGACGACGAAGCGAAACATCCCAACATCGTGTGAATTTTGTCACGCACATACGGAGGAATGAAAATGAAATGTAGTTGCGAAAGAGAAGATTGTCTATGGCTGGATGGCGAAGGAGAGAACGACCACAGTTGTCCTGTCTTTGTCAAGTCAGCGATATTCGCACAGATGGAAGACTTGGATAAAAAGACTCAGATGCAAATACTCATAGAGATACAAGAGGTGGTGTTTGGATGAAGATAAGAAACGTAGTAGGATTGTTTGATGGTATAGCATGTGGCCGACTGGCTTTGGAGCGAGCAGGTATTGAGTTCGATAACTACTACTCGTCTGAGGTAGACAAGTATGCTATTCAGATTGCTGACAAGAACTACCCTGACAACATACGCTTAGGTGATATTCTCAACTGGCGTGACTGGGATTTAGAGGATGTCGATTTGATTATGGGTGGCTCGCCATGTCAAGGCTTCTCCTTCGCTGGACACAGACTCAACTTCGATGACCCTCGTAGTCGTCTATTCTTTGACTTCGTAGATGTCGTGAAGCACTACAAGCCGAAGTATTTCTTACTGGAGAATGTGAGGATGCGGAAGGACATTCAAGATGCCATAAGTGCCATACTCGGTGTAGAGCCTGTCATGATAAACTCAAGTCTCGTATCAGCACAGAACAGAGTCAGACTCTACTGGACGAACATACCGAACATCACACAGCCTGAAGACAAAGGCATTGTGCTGAAAGACATACTGGAGATTGATGGGTATGTGGACAGAGACAAGTCGTATTGCTTAGATGCTAACTACTACAAGGGTGGCAACTTGAAATCCTACTTTGAGAAACACAGACGACAGTTGGTGTTCAGCGACAGTGGCTTGTGTCATGTAGGCGATGCTGACATCAACTCCAAACATGAATCTATCAAACGAGTCTACCATCCCGATGGTAAATGTCCTACGCTTACTACAAGCATGGGTGGACACAGAGAAGCGAAGATAGCAACAAGCGAAACGACGTGGAGGAAACTCACACCACTGGAGTGTGAGCGACTACAGACTCTTCCTGATGGCTACACAGAAGGAGTAAGTAACACTCGTAGATACAAGGCCATTGGTAACGGTTGGACTGTTGATGTGATAGCCCACATCTTCAATCACATAGAGGTGACAGAATGATGTTTGAACTATTATGTGGACTTGGGATGATGATACTTCTGTATTGGCTGGGTGGTATATGGATGCCTGAACATAGACCAATACAACAAGAACTGATGAAGGTGATTGAAGATGAATGAGAAGAAATACACACCAAATGTATTACACACCAGCATAGATGGTAACGGTTACTTGTGTGGTGAAGAACGAATAGGCTCGTGGCATGACAGGTGTATGAGTGATAGGTTCGCCAAGTCTCTACCAAAATGCGAGGACTGCGAGGCTATGAAGCAACAGGCAAAACTCACACCTCCGCCCGACCCACCACGAATTGACGTGCAACATCAAGGAGTTCGTTATCCTCCAATCACAATAGAGGAAACCATACGCTCAACTGGTGGTATGCTCTACGTCAGGAACTACAGGAGGGATGCTTGATGACTTACAGTGTTGAGTGTATGAAGTGTAAACTCCCGTTCACAAAGAGGTCGATGAAATCTAATCAAAAGATTTGTCACGACTGTCTCTACGAAAATTCATACTCAAAGTTACAGAACATTCGTGTGATGTCGAGCAACGATGAATTGACTAAACAAGAGTTGGTTGCAAAACTTGACATCATGGATGAGAAGATGGACACACTCACACAGACAATTGACGCACTGGTCAAAGAGGCTATCGAGAAGTTGGTTGATGAAGCCTCACTGGAATACAGTAGCGAGTTCAATACCTTAAAAGCCAGCATTGTTTCTATGCAAAAGGAGCACGAGGAGAAAATGAAGACACTGCTCTCCACAGTGAACAGTCGTATGGTTGCATTTGAGAAGCGATTGGAAGAGCGAATGGTCATCATCATGAGGAAGGTGAGGGAACTCAGAACTCAGGCGAAGAAACGCAAGTGGTCTATTACGAAAGGCGGGACAAAGAATGCTCTCGATAAACGATTGTTTGAAGTTGATATATAAAGCAACAGTAGAAGGTGATAACATGGAATGGACTGATGGAACAGGTAAGGCATTAAGCAAGTTTGCAAGTGAACTGACCAAGCAAGAGAAGAACAGGCGTGACTCCAAAGAGGAATACTACGCTGACCCTCATCTCTACGTCATGGATTTGAAGACTGGTGCGGCCATGCTGATTGAGACTGACTTTGAAAACACAGGTGGTAAGACACATGGTAGAGGCTATCGAAAGTGTGCTGAGGTTCAGCAACGGATGCCAGCCAAGTTCCCACAGAAGAATGTCATGGCTCGTCTATTGGCTATGGCTATTCGCAACTTCGTGCCTACAGATACAGACCCGGCCTACTACAGCGTGGTGGTTGAAAATGCCATTGACGACATAGCGAAGATGCTCACTGACGATTCTGAATGGAGCATCGAAGAAGAGAAACATGCACCAGCACTCAAGAAAGCCATTGACAAATTGATGGATGAAACAATCAGCACTCGTGCTGGAGACACACTACTCAATGTTATGTTCACTGAGGTAGAGACAGCCATGATGGATGTCTCCGCTATCATGGAGAACAAGAAGGAGGTGGCACAATGATGATTGACACAGACAAACACGAAGGAGTCACACCTGCACCGTGGATTGCTGATGGTGATGATGAACGGGGGTGGGTTGTTATAACACCTAAACATGATGACCCCTACGCCTTCATTGAAAGAAGAAATGATGATGGGGAAGTAGTATCGCTTAGTGAAGCAGACGCACGACTCATAGCCGACGCACCACTTCTCTTAGCAGAAGTCAAGCGGTTGCGTGAGGGCATACAGGACATTTGTAATACAGGTGCAGATACCTCTTTTGATTGGTTGGTTATGGCTATTAAAAGATTGACGGAGTTGATTGAATGAACGACCATCAAGACAGTGAGAACTTCTCCTACGAGAGAACATGGGAAGAGATTGAGACTATGCTCAATGAGGCTGAGCGAAAACAGAACAAGCATCTCTTGGCTATCACAAGAAAAACTGACAAGAAGACTAAGATGTATCACATGAGGAAGTACAAAGGATTGGAGGGAGTTATCAGAGGACTCCGTTGGGTTCTTGGTGATTTGAAGATGTCAAGAAAGAAGGTGTTAGGCGATGAGTGACAAAGCAGAGATACTGGCTCGCACAGTAGAGACACATGCTGGTGTAGACAGAGGCATGGAACTGGCGTTGGCTATGGGCTTGAAGGGAGGCGAGTATGCTTCCGCTAAGGCTCTGTCAATCAAGGTAGCAGGTGATGATAGATGGATGAACCAACGAAGCCCACATGGGTTGATGGTTGATTGCATCTACCTATGCGCTAAGCGTAGAGGCATCAAGACCAGCGCCATCAAGGTTCGTGACCTGACGTTTCAGATATTCGGAGTAGGTACACAACCACGACCCAACGGTTGGCAGAGCGATTTTACAGATTTGATTGAGGCATGGCTATGACGAAGTTTGCATTACTCGCTGACATACATGAGCAACTACGCTTAGGTGAATCACCAGTCAAGCAACTGGCTCGGCTGGAAAAACTTGAGGACACACTGGCTCTTCATCGTCTGTTCTACATCGACCAATTACCGTATAGGACTGACCCATTCAAACTCATCACTTATGAAGCAACATCGTTTTACGATGTGGTCAAGGATATGTTACCCGAAGAAGAGGCATGGATGACTCTTGCATCTGAGAGTGCGAACTCAGGCTCACGAGACTTCGACCTCGCTTATGTCGAAGCACTACTCCAATCAGCCACGACTTTCACAGAGGTGGCGCACAAATTCAACGAGAAGGAAGCACGACTGCTTTGGCGATGGTGTCTTAGAGACAAGCCAGTTATAACGAAGAGAGCATTCTTTGGAGCGCTCGCTCGTATTCATGCAGTGCCTCACGAAGTCGTGACACGCAACATGACTTCAACAACCATCGTCAAATTGTTCAGAGACAAAGAGAGCCTCAGAGCAAACAAACGATGGACTGAGTATGATTGGTTTCCTTCACCTATGCGATGGAAAGCATATACTTCACTCGCTCCCCCTGAAGAGAATCACTTGGCTGTAGTTGTTCCCAAAGGTGACATCGTATATCTTCACAACCATGTCGTGCGAGACAGGATGGGACGAAGGATAGGTAAACATGGTTACAGTGCCAACTATCTCTATGAAGCAGTGCGATGTCCCGATAGCGGTGTTGAGACAATCATAGACAGAGTGAAAAAACATTCACCCCTTGAGACTTTTGCAACTCGTGTGGAGGGTGAGCATGGGAGTGGCTACATGTCCACTGACAGCGATTGGGATGACATTGTTCGTAGATTGCAGTCACCTGATGTGAGTTGTATTCGACTTATCAAACCCTCTCAAGAGTTCAAGCCCGATGCTATTGGTGGTTATGTGATGCACGCTGACCGAACTAAGGTCTTCTTGAAAATAGAATACTTGACTGGAGGTGAGTATTTGTTGGGGGCGCTTGATGGTATTGATGATGTTGTATGTGTAACAGACGCACATCCTCTTCCTGAAGAGTTACAGAACCCACTGGACATCGAGTGTGCTGTGGCTGAGATAGCGGCAGTGCAAGTTGGTATCAGAAACCACTCTCTCTTTCTATACGACTGGACGGTCATCAAACTGAGGGCTGACTTGGGTATCAAAGACGTGACTCAGTATGTCGAACTGTTAGCAAGGAGTGGTGTAGAATGAGTAAATTTGTCAAAACACACAAGGGCTTGCGAAGGCGTTGGACACTTGACTTGATACTGGGAGGGCGTAAACTGGCATTAACAGACGATGGTAGAGTTATATTCGGTAAAATGTATACCCACAAGAACAGAAATTTGATGGCTAAGGTGTCATCAAATCGCACCTTCAATGGTCACTTGTATCTTATTGATGATGTGCATTCAACGAAAGATGGAGCACAATACTACGCAAAGGCTCATCGGTTTGAGGGTCGAAAGGCTCGTGTTATTCCGAGTAAGTATGGTTACATCTTGTATGTGAGGTTGGAACAATGACGATGCAAACAAATGACAAGACAGGATTCGGTATCGGCTTAGGCTACATGCTCGGCCAACTCAAGTTCAATACCTATGTAAGTAAAGACTCACAAGCAAAGGCGGGATATAGACTCAGACGCTCTGTTGTATGGCGTAACCCTCCACCACCGAGTCTCTTACCTTACATTCAAAAGGTGCTGGGTATCGGAGACTTCCTCGCTCACGAGTTTCCTATAGATGGTTTTACATCTATCATATCACAGAAGAGACTACGACTTCTTCTAAATACCATCAATAGAGAATACCCAATACACAGCGCCTTCGCTGACAAGGTAGGCTACCACATGTGGGTGTGGGTTTGGCAAAATCCAATGCCTTCGGACTATGGTAGCACCCTTGCGGCGTGGGCTGAGGCATACGATGCTGAGCACAAGTCAATTATGTTTGAAGGAACAATGGAAGAGCCAATTTGAAGTTGATATATAAAGGAATAGTAGAGATGATATTCATGGAGAACAGCACAGAACCACAGACCTTGGAGGACATAGCAGGTCAGACTGCCTTTGTCTCCGACGCTATGGGCTGGCGTGACTCAGGTTCGTGGCCTCGTGCTGTTCTCCTCCACGGTATGCAAGGCACTGGCAAGTCCACTGCGGCGAAGGTCATGCTCCGTGAGAAGATGGGTGACTTCTTTGACCCCATGAACTACATCATTGTCAATGCCTCAGACGACAGAGGGCTTGACTACATTCGTAACCAACTCAAACAGATGAGCGCTGTCAAGGCTGTAGGCACTGACAGGAGAGGCATCATTGTAGACGAGGCTGACGGCCTCACCCCAGCGGCTCAGGATGCACTGAGAGGCATCATGGAAGAGTATGCTGAGAACGTCTTCTACATCTTCACATGCAACGAGATTAGCAAAATCAAACCTGCTATTCAAAGCAGGTGTCTTGTGTATGAGTTCAAGCCTATCAGTCCTGAAGATGGGGCTAAGAGGCTTGTTGATTTATTCAAAGGACACTTGAGTTGGGTTGGTGACAGCGTAACACTCAGCGCTTGGAATAACACATTCATGCTACTTATGAAGTTCACTGGTGGCGACATGCGTAGCGCTATCGCTATCATGGAGAGTCATGGTGACGCTCCTCTTGTTGCTCTACATGAGAGACTATCCGATGGGGGCAACCCATCACAGGCCGCACTTGCCGCTATCGCTGGTGAGTATGGCGACATGCGTAAGCAACTCTATTCCATGCTTGACCGAGGGCTTTCACTTACCTTCGTCATGCGAACATTCCATGAGAACCTAACCGAGTTCTTTGAGATGGACGAAGACAACACATGGACAGTCATGGGTGTGCTGGGAGAGATGATTCCCCACATGTATGAATGGCCTATCGGTTCACATTCCTTTGTTGATTGCCTTGTGGCACGACTACGAAAGGAGGTATTATCATGACTGAAGAATACGAAGATAACGAACAAAACGAAGACGACCATGCCGTAGCGGTAAGCAGTAGCCTACCCGAAGGTGTGCTTGAGCGACTGGAGCAATACGCTACTCGCACAAAACAAGACATCCAAAAGGTAGTTGCAGACTTCCTTGAGCAAATCAGCAAGGAGCATGGATGCACTGACCCAAGCCAAGAAGATGAGGACTTGCTCATCGACTGGGCTGAACAGATGTTCATTGAGACACGAAACATTGGTGGCGGTGGCGCACCTATGGCCGGGTCTGTTCCATTCGTTGGATGCTTTGTCGGTGTCGATGACAAGCGACGTGACCGTCGAAGCAACCTCGTTGCTCGTGCTAAGCGTGACTTCACACTCGACCCCAACAACGCTATTGGTAGCGGTATGGTTGGACACTACATCAAACAAAACGGACAAACTCAATGGTCGTTATCTACCAACAACGGCACTGCACTCACAGAGATACCTGTGGATGAAGTCCCTGAGAACTCATTCATCGCTGACGGCGAGCGTATCTGTTTGCTCGCTAAGAGTGGGCGACCAAAGGCCATGTCGATGAATGGTCGCAACTACCACTTTTTGGGTGCTCCTGAAGATGAGTTCACCAACGATGGTGCTATTCAACTATGGAGACTTGACATGCAAGGCGAAGACGCTGACGCTGAAGTTCTTATTGGTGAGCCATGTCGTATCATGGCACGACCACCAAGCGAGAAGGCCGCTGAAGGATTCAAGGATGTCTTGTCTACCAGCATGGGAACATCCAAAGCCATCGAATACACAGATGAGTTCGTCAATGAGAACATGCGTGCTCTACTCCGACCATTCAAGTTTTGGACAGACAATGAACTTCACCCCCACTTCGTTCCACTCGATGAGTTGGTTGAAGCGTTTGAGTCAGGTAGTCGCACCTTCACCATCAACGGTGAGCAAGGTCGCAGTGGCCCTATCGTCTTCACGAAGGGAACAGTGAACCGTATGTCCACTGAGCCTCGTGACAATCAGTATGACGAAGATGGACGAGGTTACTCAATCACTCTCACTTCCACTGCTCTTCAGAGCGCACATGGTAGTAGCGATGCCGCTGATGTTATGTGTTGGGTCGGTAGTGCTTGTAACGATTTGACTGCTCCTTTCGTTGCACGAACAGACGACGAGACTATTCCTTATGCGGAGCGCTCCACAGTATTGGTGTGTGGTCGTATTGCAGTCAAGCGCAAAGACGGTAAGGACATCCCAAGCCTCAAGGTGATGGGTGTCTTTGCTGATGCTCGACGCATCCGACGACGACAGACTGGTGGAGATACTGGCGAGGGTCAATTTAACTGAGGTGATGAAGAATGGCAGGTTTTGGAAAAACGAAAGAAGCAAACAAAGAAGATGAAGAAGAGAAGGTATTGGAGGAAACACCAGCGACGAAGCGCACTGATGATGACCCCTTTGCCACTCTCCGTAAAGAACTGGAGATGATGGACAACACACCACAGACTCACTTGTTCATGGGTATCGCAGGGCATGATAACACTGGTAAGACAGCAATCGTTACAGATGCTTTCTCCAAGTGGTTGTCTTCGCCTGAGCGCACTGAACAGGAGAAGCAATACCAACTGTGGGGTCTTGACTTTGAGGGCGGTCTTGCCGCTAACAAGTCAGCGTTCCATCGTGACAATGACAACATCAAAACATTTGAGCCGTGGGTCATGATGAAAGGTGACAGCACTGCCTACAACTATCCAGCAACTCACGACAGAGTGATGTCTCTTGCACAGTTCGCTGTCGATGTTGCACAAAAGCAACGTGACCCTGACTATGATGGGCCACGATTGTGGGGATTCCACGTCACTGGTGTAGACCTTTGGGACAGCGTATGCGTGAACTGTATGCGTATCGTAGACTTGAACATTGCTAAGGATGGTATCGAGGCGGCTGACTGGAACAAGAAGGTCGGTCACCAATGGGACTGGGCTATTCGTAAGACTCGCTTCCACCAACTTACAGGTCTTTGCCGAGCACTTGTGAAACTGGGTGTGCGAGTCTTTTGGGAGACGCACTTGCGATTGACCAACTACTCGTGGGGTAAGAACGAAGATGTAGCATCAACGTGGCGACCTGACTGGGAGAAGGCGAGCAACAACTTCGTCTATCAAATCCTCATCTGTGAGCGCAAGGACATTCTCGATGAAGACACTGGTGATGTTGTCAAATCCGAATACACTGTTACATTCGACAAGAGCAAGACCAATGCTCGACTACAAGGACAGAAGCGCACTACACTCGTTACAGAGGCTGGTAAAGACCCACAGTGGTATGGACTACCTGAACTCTACGACGGGACGCTTTGATACTCATGGGGGTTTACGGGGTAAAAATTCAGGACTCTTTGGGGCGCAGGTGGGCCGAAACACCTGTTCTTTCCGTTAGGGGGTTATACTTTCCTCCTCCACTGAATTTCCCCCCACCTTGAGGTGATACTATGACGAAACTAAACATAAACAGAAAACAGTTGTTGGGCTTCCTATCGGAGTTCGGCAAGGCAGAGGACTTGCGAATACACTTCGATGACAAATCCATGACAGCATCAGTTGCTTTCATCTCCCACTACATAACGAAGACAAGAGAAGTAGACGGAGAGGTGAAAGAAAATGGTAACCTTGACATCACTGAACTGGTCAAGGTTCGTCAGTTCCTCAAGGCGGCGAAGGATGATGTCGTGAGCATCTCACAGACAGGCTCAGCCAAGACACTGAACATCACATGTGGGTCATCCAAGATTTCAATGCCTACGTCTTCTACAATCGTCAGTGCGGCTAAGGCTTCACTGTTTGAGAAGTTGATTGAGGAGGCTGAAGCCAGTGAGTGGACAAAGTTTCACTCGTGCGACCTGAGTGTATCAGGAGTCATCACACTGGATGAGTTGGCTACTGTATCGAAGATGCGAGGCATTCTCAACAGCAGTCCTATCTTCAAGATTACAGCCAATCCCAGTGAGAATGAGTTCCTCATATCATCGGGCAAGAGACACGAAACCAAGTTGTTCACTACGCTTGAGTTGCGTGATTCTACTGGCCCGGTCACTGGTAGCGTGAGTTCTACATACGGCTCGTGGTTAATGGACAGCATCGCTCTACTCGGTGGTGGTGAGGCCACCATACACATAGGCGAAGCGACTATCATCGCTCTTGAGAAAGATGATGACCTACTTGTTATCGTAGACCAACGAGCGTGATTGAATGATTATCGACTGGTATTACCCTGCTGAGTCTGACAACTTTGGACAACCCAATCTCTACCTACGGACTCGTGACAAGGAAGGCATACTGCACGAAGAGCACATATGGCCTGAAGACGAGAGGTATGTGAAACCACACTGCTGGATTCCAGTGAACACACCTGAGTGGAAACTCAATCGTATGATGGCTCGATACCCCAGTGCTCAGATTCATCGGAGTATTCGTGCCACTGGTATCGACAAAACCCCACTTATGAAGGTCGAAGTGGACAGACCTACTGACCTATGGGACATCAAAGATGAGATGCCTACTTATGAAGCAGACTTGAATTATCTCGACCAAGTGCTACTGCAACTCTATCCTGAGAAGTTACCTGAGTTCAAACCACGAGTGTGGTATTTTGATTTGGAGTGGGACACCAAAGATGACTTCACATCCGTCATGGCTGTTGTAGACAGCGACCTTGATATTCCGCATGTCTTTGCATGGGCTGATGAGGAAAGAACCAACTGTCCTCATCCAACACACATCGTAAGTGCGAGACACATGAAGGTGCGTGATGAAGAATACATACTGCAAATCTACCCTTCCGAAGCGGAGATGCATGAAGCCTTCATCAAATTCTTACACAAGCGTGACCCTGACATTCTCGTAGCCCATGCTATCATGTGGGCTGACTTACCACACCTGATGCGTAGACTGAAAGACCCTGACCAACTCTCACCACTCGGTCAAGTGATTCGACCATTCAAAGGTAGAGATGGCTACAAGGACACTCAACAGCCCATCAAGGGTAGGTTGTGTTGGGACTCAGCGGCTCACTGGAAGAGTGGTAGTGGCTTTGAATCGCTATGGCAAAAGTCAGGACGTGGACAACTACCTAACCGCAAGTTGAATACTATAGCGGAGTTGCTTGAACTTGGCAGTAAACTGACAGAAGAGATTGAGGGCATGACCGTTCACAATGGTTGGTATGAATACTGGAGTGAGTTCGTAGATTACTGTCTCCTCGATACTACGTTACTGCGTGACATCGACAAGAAACTCAACGCCATTGACTTCTTCGTTGCTACTCAGCAGTTGTGTGGTGTCTCGTGGGCGAGCACACACAAAGTCACTCGATACTTCAGAGGGCTTGTTGGTAGAAGGACGGACAAGAAAGCCAAGAGTGCTATCAACAACCGACGTGAACAACTCACTGCCGCCCACATTCCCGACCCTATACCGGGTCGTCACGAAGGCGTAGCCATTGTGGACTATGCTTCTCTCTATCCTAACATCATTCTCTCTGACAATTTATGTTACCTTACTAAGCGTGACCAACCTACAGAGACTACCAAGACACTGGGCGATGGCTCACACTGGTGTCAAAAGGAGAAAGGTTTACTCCCTGCTATCGTAGAAGAGATGCTTGAACTGCGTGCTGAATACAAGAGACTTATGCGTGAGACTACAGACCCTGATGAGAAACTCGGTTACGACATGATGCAAACAGCGGCGAAGGTTCTCGTCAATGCACTCTACGGTATGACTGGGATGAAAGCCCTACAAGGTATGTGGATTGACAACGATATAGCCGCCGCTATCACACACAGAGGGCGTGAGTGTATTCACCACCTACTGACTGAAAGCGAAGAGCAAGGTTACAAATCACTCTATGGTCACACAGATTCAGCCTTCATCCAAGTTCCATTTGATAAAGCGACATCGCTTGCAGAGCACTTGACCAAGACTGCTAAGGACAAACTTGAGTTACCAACAATGGAAGTTGAACTTGAGGCTTACTTCGATTACTGGACGACTGCGCCAGTGAAGAATCGTTACTTCGGCATCAAGGTGTGGCCTGAGAAGAGCAAAGGTGAGATGAAGATTGCTGGTTATGAAATCAAAGCCTCCAGTTCTTCACGTTTGACCAAGCACATTCAACAAGTAGCCATGCAAATGATAGGCACTGGTGCTGATGAAACGGCTGTTACTGACGTGCTGAGGGAGATAAGCCTCCAAGTCAAGAACGGTGAGATACCGATTGAGGACGTGGCTTGCTCGTCTCGATTGACGATGGACTTCAAGGACTACAAGAGCCTACCCGCACCAGCCAAAGCCGCCATGTATTACAATCAACACGTTGCCACCAATGCTGAAGAGCGATGGAACAAAGGCGACAGTGTATCATGGATTTATGTCAAGGGCTTCAACAATGACGTGCCTGACTACTACACACTCAAAGGAGAGCGAAAGAAGGTAGACTTCGTTGCTTTCCGTGATAAAGCGGAGTTGGAGAACTACGCCATAGACTGGGACAAAGTGCTCAGTGTGATGGTTAAATCTAAACTCATGCGAATCTACGAGAGCCTTGACTGGGCGCTTGATGCTGCTTCGGGAGCGACAATGCCAAAGTCATATTTTTGAGGTGACAAAATGAAAAAGACAAGACAAACAACACTGGACGAATACGGACTGACAACTGATGGACGAAGACAAACCAAACTCACTGAGTTTGGAATGACGTTTGAAGTTGATATAAAAAGGAACAGTAAAGATGAGGTTGGTGAGGAAGAATGACTGAAGAAGAGACTTTCAAAATCAAGTGTGCCAAGATTGCAGGTAAGGTAGTGAACCTACTCGCTGAGAAGAACGCTCAGTATGGTGACAGTGCCTTTGACCCTATCCGTTTCTTCAGCGACCTTCCTCCCGATGCTGGCTTAAGAGTCAGGATTGATGACAAACTCAGTAGACTCATGCGTGGAAGCGACACCATCGAGTCTGACATTGACGTGATTGAAGACCTGATTGGTTACTTCATTCTCTTGCGCCTGACAATGGATGACGAGGAAACAGATGAGGCATACAAGGACTCAGGACTTGACAAGTTGAAGTCACGTTACTACGTCCCTCAAGCACGATACAATAAATTCGGAGATGACAAGTGATGCGCTGGAATCCTAACGAAGAAGAGGATGAGCCATACAAATATCCTGAGATGCTTGAGTCATACGAGAAGAGCCTATACAACTGGCAACCTGAGATGACTGACAAGATACTTCGTATATCAAAATCCTCACTCGGCACATTCGACTTTTGCCCGAAGCAGTATTACTTTGAGAAGATACTGGGGATGAGGGGCGAAGAGGTAGACCACCACATTCGTGGCTCTAACGTCCACGACGCAGTTGAATACTTTTGGAAAGCCTCATCTGACAACCTACAAACGGTGAACGACCTCATCGCTGAAGGCAATCTCAACTTAGCGAAGAAGGAGTTGCGTAAGTCGCTACCTAAGCCTCCTACACCCTACGTTTTTGGTGAAGAGCCTCAACTCAATCTGTATGTAGACTGGCAGTTTGAACGGCTGTTACACATGCAAGACAACTCAAGAGACTGGTTTCCTATCGCTAATGAAGTAGAAGTTCACTCAAAGCGAATCATAGTAGCCAGTGACGGAACGGAAGTGCCGATTCACATGAAGGGTTACATTGACCGTATCTTCATTGACGAAGACCACACTGGTATCATCTTGATGGAGTTGAAGACTGGTAAGTGGGTTGAGCGTAAGCGCTCTCAGATGCGTGCCGAGATGCAGTTCTACCGTATGATGCTGGAGCACAGCCCTCACATCGAATACCTACCAGTTATCGGCTGGGGTTGGCAGTTCCCCGGTGGGGGTATCAACGGAGGTGACGGCCCTCTATGGGATTACGAGAGTGTGAAAGGGCCGGGTGGTCGCTACGCTCCTAAGACCGTAGAGAAGAGACTCGTGCGATTGGTTGATGCTCACCTGAAAGATGACTTCCCTGCTGAGGCTCACGAGAATAAGTGCGCTTGGTGTGATTTCATGGAACTATGCCCTGCTTGGATGGGTGACTTGGCTATTGACCCTGAAGACATGTGAGGCGACGGTATGGATAGAGAAGGACTTCTTGCAATCTGTAAACTCATGGAGAAGGCGTTAAGCAAGATATGGCCTTCCTACAATTTCACAGTTGAGTCGTCTCTTCTTTCAAAACGAATTAAAGTTCACACTACATCACGGATTTTGATTGAGAATTATCATGAGGATATAGGTGACGTGACAAGTTTACTCTTTGAAATTATCATCCATCCATCAAGGATGAAGTTGGAGCACATCAGCGATACCTTAGACGATGTTATCAGTAAAGTGTTAGAACAAGTCACACTCATAGAAAGCGTAGAGGGTTGATACAATGGGCTTCATCACACTGGATTTTCCTCGTGAGGTGCTTGAGATAGCCTCAAACGGAAAGCAGGGTGGTCGCTACTGCGTAAGAAACTGGCAAGAGTTGGAACGATACTGGAAGGGTAAGAACGGTAGCGGTAACGTCTACTTCACAGCATACGGTTATCGGGCCACTAAGCCACCGAGAAACCATAGAGTAGACTACGACACACCAATCATCCGTCACTTCGTCATGGATTTTGACTGCAAGGATTTCAAACAACGTGGTGCTGATGTTGATTTTTCCTTCATGCACGAACAGGTTAAAAGGCTACATCGTTTTTTGCTCAGTGAAGACATTCGCCACTTCGTATGGTTCAGTGGTGGTGGTTTCCACATTTGGATTCCGCTACAGAACATACACACTCCATCAGATGGCTACAGCGTAGCGAGAGTCAAAGAGGGTGGTAGGAAACTCATAGCCTCGTGGCACAAGAAACTGTCACTCTCTTGCAACGACCCTACTGTTGCCTTCGATACGTCAGGTATGATTCGCATTCCAAACTCATACAACAGTAGACGAGGATGCTGGAGCATACCACTCGACTCCGATTCTATTCTCAATCTTACGCACGATGATTTGATGGAGAAAGCCCAAGAGCCTGTTAGTGGTTACATAGAACATGGTCAAAACGATGTTGCTATTAAGGTAGCAGAGCGTAGAAGCCCATTCAAGAAGACGATTGAGAAGGTCGAAGGGCTACCTGATATTACGCTGGGTGACATCATCGTGCTTCCATGTCTTGCACAGTCAGCCCTCGGTGAAGGTAACCCGACACACAAGGCGAGGTTTCACTTAGCATCGTATCTTGCCGCACGACTGCGTTGGTTCTATCCACCTGATGCCATCGAAGATGATGCGAAGGCTGAGCATGTTAATCGCATATGTGCTATCATACAAGAGCAGGGATGGGTTGATTACTCCCCTCGTATTACTCGTGAACAAGTAGAGAACATCGTCTTTGGCGGCGCTGGTAACAACGGTTACTCAGCCGCATCGTGCGCTACGCTTGAATACGATGGGCTTTGCAGTGGTAGATGTCGATACTTTGACGGTAGCATAGGTGATACAGATGGAAACTAAACACAGAATGCATGGCTATCACTGCTCAGTGTGTGGCGATGCAACCAGCAGAAGAAACAGACAAAAAGTGAAGTTGAACATCTGTGCTACTTGTAAAGAGAACGTAGACACACTCCCTGACCACTTTCGTTGTAAAGGCACAACCAGTAGGGGAACAAGATGTCGTCAAGTTGTTCATGAGGATTATTGCCACAATCATAAACATCAAGCAAAGGGTGACAAAGATGCCAAAACCTGACCTAATCATTGACTCAAACGAAAGAGGAACTCTATGCGAATCAATAGAGCGTAGAGCCAAGAAGGAAGGATTGAACGTCGTCAGACAACCTCTCGTTGTCGGTGACTACCTGTTAGGCGCTGCTTGCGTAGAAGCGAAGAGTGTTACAGACTTGTTTCAATCGAGTCACAGCGGTCATCTATGGCGACAACTGGACAACATGGATGCCAACTACGAGCGTTTCTTCCTTGTCATTCATGGTTCAATAGCCAAGTATGTGGCCTTCGCCAAGAAGCAGGGTCGATTCCTGACTCACAGTAGAGTGCAAAACGAACTCACTGGCACGATTGCTCGCATCATGGCTGACTTCGACTGTCAAGTTTTCTTCACTGCTAACGTCAGCGAAGCGGCCATGTTCATCACAAAGTTACACAACAAGTTGCACAAACCAGCCAGTAAGCATGGCGCTCATGCTATTCGTAGGGTATCTACGAATGACGTGCGTGTAGACATGTTGCTTACAATACCCGGCGTAGGTGCTGAGTTGGCTGAGCGTTTACTGGACAAGTGTGGTAACTTGGAGGAGATGTGTTTCCCTGAGTCATTGAAGCAAGTAAAGGGGCTTGGTGACAAGAAAAGGCAACTCATTGTCAGTGTTTTGACCAGCGAATCACCTGTTCATATTGAGCGAAACGTCAAGCGCAAGAGGGGTTTTTAAAGCAACATCATAATACATAGTTGTATAGCCTGTCCGATGTCTTGTCTATACACTATGATTATATGCTGAGTAGAATAGAAGTATAATGTTCAGACGATACAACGGACAATCAAGACAACTAAGATTGAAAGTTGATATATAAAGGAACAGTAAGAGGTAGAGACATTATGAGAGAAGCACAAGATTACATGGCAGTCAAGAACTACCCGTTCTTCGATGGCTATGTTGAGAGATTTAGTAGAACAAGTATTGACAACGACATCCCAGCGATGCTATCATTCTTTTACATACAAGGACAGATAGCAGCGCCCTTCATTCGCATACCGTGGGATGCAAGCCACCTTGACCCACGAGTCCACGTCTTTTGGATTCAACCATCGAGGACTGGTAAGTCGGTAGCATGGGAGTTTGTAGGTGACGTGCTGAAGGACTGTGGTTTGCATCAAGACATGTATACATCAGGGTCTGACGCTGGACTGATTGGTGGTGTCACCAATGAGACAGTCGTTGATGAGAACGGAAAGAAAGAACAAGTGGCTGTTCAAACAGAGGGTATGCTTGCTGGTCAGAAGGCACTGAACTTTGACGAAGGTAGTATCATCCTCAATCCCGGCAAGCACTCGCAAGAGACTGTTCTGTATCTACAGTCAGCATGTAACCCGATTGGTAGCAACTCAAACATCCTTGTTAAGCACTTGAGTGGTCGCCGTATCGAGACTGAATCACTTGTCTCACTGTGGATTACAACCTACCCACCTGCTGGTGTTAAGGAGTATGTTTTAACGAAGGGTATCTTCCAGCGTGTTCTGTTGTATTGGTCTGACTGGGACATGGATAGACGTATGGGAGTCAGTATGAAACGTATGGAGCGTGCGTTTACAAAGACCCCTAAGCAAAAGTTGTCCTACGAGGAGATTATCGACTACTTCACTGGGCTTGAGAAGCGACTGCGTGACCGAGTTCTGAACCTGACTGAGATTTCATTCACTGAATGGGATGGTATGACTCGTGAAGAGCAAGAAGATGTCGTCCAGTCTGTCATGAACGAGATGTTCACAGCCGACGAGTCATTCTATGTGGCTACATACGACTTGGTTGAGGACTTGTATTCGCTACTGGACGGTTTGAACTTCGCTATCGGTAACGTCGTCGCATCGTTTATTCCCGCTATGGAGAACTACTCAGTCATCCTCGCTACTCACATCGCCATGATGGATGAGAAGTGGGTTATCACTGGTGAGCATCTTGACATGGCGAAGGAGATTATCTACGACCTGTTCAAGAATCTGATTCTATGGCTTGAAGGTGAGGTTGAAGTCGGTGCTAAGCAAACCGAGAAGGCCAACCATGCAAAGAACTGGGTCAATGCATACAACACAGTTGCACCAGTTGAATTGGACAAGCGTGGTGAGGGCTGGCGTAAGAAGTCGGCTGTCATCAAGCAATACTGTATCGCTGAGCAAGTCACTCGTGGCACTGCGTTCAATCGCTTCTCCAAGTGGGGTGCTCACATGTTTGATGCGGCTAAGGATGGCTCTACCGTCTACATCCGTCAAAAGGAGGTGGATGCATGAAGTGTGTCCTTTGCGAGAAAGATGCAAAATTCGATGACCATACCGCTGTAGGTGTGAGACATTTTTGTAGTGAGAAGTGCTGGGCTGAATACAATGGTATGCCAGTCCAACCTGAAGGACACTATGGTTTCATCAACAAAGCAGTAGGATGGTGGGCTTGATGAGCGAAGATGATAACCAGCATAATCTCAAACTCAAGATTGAAACTGAAGAATACATTTACTGGGAATACACGGAGGCATGAGTATGAGCGATGTAATGGCACTTGATATTGAAACTGGCAACTTCTCTTGGGAGATAGGTGGTTGGGACAAACACAGTTTGTTTGAACCCACAGTCGTCGCTACATGGGACGGCAACGACGGTCACGTTTTCGCCAAAGAGGACATAGAGATGGCTAATGCCACAGTGCATGACCTACATCCTCGCACGTTAGGCGACCACTTACAGAAGCACATTGACAATGGTGGTAAGATTCTCGGTCACAACATTCGCAAGTTTGACTTACCAGTGCTAAACGCCGCACTGGACTGCTGGACAGCAGGTGAACTGATTGGTAAGAGCGAGAGTATCATTGATACCAAGATGTTGGTTGATAAAGCAGCATTGAGTGTGGGTAAAGTTCACACGACGCTTGATACTCTTGTTCGTTCTACTCTCGACTCATCGAAGAGTATGCAAAGTAGCGATGCACCAACGGCATGGCGTGAAGGTAAATTCCTTGAGGTAGCCGACTACTGCCTCAAAGACTGCCAATTGACATACGACCTCTACATGTATGGTCGTGACAATGGTATTGTAAAGAGCCGAAGTATGGACGACGGCTCTATAGTTGAAATTGAGGTAGATTGGATATGACAGATAACAATACAACACAGAGGCTAAACATTGAAGCAGTCAAGCGTATCGCTGAAACTGTAAGAACGACACTTGGGCCATTGGGTATGGACAAGATGATGGTGGATGGTGGTGGTAACGTCATCGTGACCAACGATGGTGCTACTATTCTACGAGAAGTAGACACTGCTCACCCTGCCGCCAAGATGGTGGTAGAAGTATCGAAGATGCAAGAAGCAAACGCATACGATGGCACTACAAGCACAGTCGTTCTTGCGAGTCAATTGCTCGCTAACTCAGAGGGTCTATTCAGTAAGGGCTTGCACCCTAACGTGATTATCAAGGGCTACTCAACAGCACGAAACATGGCTGTTGAGTGCTTGAGTAAGATGAGTATTGGCGAGGTGAAGGATGACTTACTCTTCGATATAGCAAAGACTGCGATTACTGGTAAGTCGCTTGAAGCATCCGAAGAGAAGGTTGCTAACCTGTGCGTCGAGACTATCGAGACAATAGGAAACGCTCGTGACGTGAAGACACTCGCTGTTCCCGGTGGCTCTCTTGCTGACTCGTGGCTTTACAACGGTGTAGTGCTTGACAAAGACTTCATCGGTGGTGGAGATGAGTTTCGTAACTGGGACAACGAAGATGGTGTAGAGATACTGCTTCTTAATGGTGGCTTGACCGAAGGCAAAGAGAGTGCAAACGTATCTGTTCAGGTGTCCGATGCAAACTCCTACAGCCAAGTCCAAGCGATGGGTCGAGACAAACTGCTTGAGGCGGCTAAGGCTGTAGTGAGTAGTGGTGCTGGTGTTGTGCTATGTCGTGACGCAGTGCATGATACTGCGATTGCATATCTACGCAAGCAAGGTATCTCTATCGTGCAACGTGTGCCTGAGAGCACAATGCGTAGACTGTCAAATGAGTTGATGAACACTCCAATCCACATGACTCCTGAGCCATCATCAACAACGGGCATAGGTCACATTGACCGTGTTATTCACAACGACGTGCCGTATCTGTATGTTAATTCATTAGCAAAGGAGTGCATGACTACTCACAGAGAATCCACACTGATACTGAAGGGCGCTACGCAATCCACTCTCGATGAGATTCAGCGAGGGTTTGACGACGCATTGGGTGTTGTGTCACTGGTCAAGAACGGCGACTCTATACGCTTCGGTGGTGGCTCTACATATGTCGCCATCGCTGCTCACTTGCGTGCCAACGCTTCTGAGGTTGGTGGGCGTGCTCAAATGGCGATTGAAGCGTTTGCTGATGCTCTTGAAGCCATCCCTGCTACCATCGCTGAAAACGCAGGTTATGACCCACTTGATACGGTCTTGGCTATGCGACACAAACTTCCTGAGTTCTATGGCCCTGACGTAGAAAATGGAGGCGTGCGTAGCATGACGGGGGTATTTGAACCAACATCGCTTATTCGCAGTGCTATCAACGGAGCAACAGAAGTCTCATGTGCTATCCTACGCATTGATGATGTCATCGGGCGTAGAGGTGCTGAGTGATGGGAAGACTCCTTGACAAACTCACAGTAAAGTGCAGGGCTTGCACACACAAGCACATTCCAAGAAGGCTACAAGCACGTTATCTTGATGGTGACCGTAAGCGCATAAGCCTGTGGCAGTGCAAAGAATGCGGTCACATATGGCAAGATAGCGCCTTCAATCGCCAATCGTAGCGAGCCATGTCAGGACAAACCCTGCGATGAATGCCAGTAGAGCCATTAACGCCATCATGGAATCGGGCCACCTAATGCCGCAAGTTGAATTGCTAACCTGTCAATAGCCTCTTGAATTGTAGCGGGGGGCGACCCTGCCCACGTTCCCCCTCCACCTGAACCAATAGGGGTAAACGGCTCGCTTTCAGACGCACCTGCTAACTGGTAAGCCCCAAGCGCACTCGTAAGAGCAACTGCTGTTCCGCCTACGGTGATGCTATGACCTGATGCAACCGCTACATCACAATTAATATCAATACCGCCACCATCTTTGAATTTCATTATCTCTTGACCATCAGGACTTCCATCTTCGTCACGAATGGATAAATCAGTTCCACCACTGGTCATTTGAATACGCCATTGTAATGAAGG